>MDSX01100322.1_pt1 | contig 18919 bp, 18 predicted proteins | sample 811141 | NCBI WGS metagenome assembly MDSX01 (sample SAMN05326642, study PRJNA326480) | marine metagenome | isolation source: seawater | place: Atlantic Ocean: South East | collected 2010 | reverse complement strand
CTAATGTTTGATACTAATTACATGAACTGGCTAGTAGGAAATGGATTTGTAATTGTTCCTGGCTTTGGGAACCCGAAAACAGATATCATGGCAAAATCGCGTATAGAGAGCTATTTTCCTGATCGTGATGTCTATCTGATAGAAATGATAAACTCTTGGTCTGCAGGAGGAGGAGTCCACTGTCACACAAATGATCAACCCGCTTTCTCTTTATCAAATACTCCAATCACTGAGTGGGAATAACATTTAATTAAAATAACATGGATCCACTATCTCAAGGAGCAGTTGGCACAGCTTTTGCACAATCAACTGCCAATAAAAAAAATATCTTCAAGATTAGTGTAATTGGTTTTCTTGCAGGATTGGCGCCTGATTTAGATATTCTGATTAATTCATCAACTGACCCAATTTTATTTCTTGAATATCACAGGCAGTTCACACACTCGCTCTTTTTCATCCCTTTTGGCTCTTTAATTGTCGCTCTGATGCTTTTTCCTTTTGTTAAAAGCTCCATGAGTAAAAAGACTGTTTATTATGCAAGCTTATTGGGATATGCAACGCATGGATTGCTTGATGCATGCACCTCCTATGGCACTCAACTCTTTTGGCCCTTTTCCAACGAACGGGTTACTTGGAATAATATATCTATCGTCGATCCACTCTTTACGATACCCGTCGTAATTCTCGTAGTAATTGCGATAAAAACTAAGAAAAAAATATTTAGTTTTTTTTCCATTGGATGGATCATTTTTTATCTATCTCTTGGTTTTATTCAATATGAAAGAGCTTTATTAGTTGCAGTTGAACTTGCACATGTGAGAGGACATAATCCTGAGCGCCTAACTCTTAAGCCATCATTTGGAAATCTTATTTTATGGAAGTCCATTTATCAGCATAAAGAAACTTTTTATGTTGATGCTATTCGAACAGCCCAAACATCTTCTTGGTGCACAGGAGAGAGTATTAGAGTTTTTAACTATCAATATCATCTACCCGATCTTGAAAAAGAGAGTCAGCAAAAAAAGGATATCGAAAGATTTGGATGGTTTTCACAGGATTATTTGGGTTATGACAAAGAAAGAAATATTATTACAGATGTCCGTTACTCAATGATCCCGAATCAGATTGACCCAATGTGGGGGCTTGTGATTGACGAGCAGAGAGGCGTCAATGATCACGCGATTTGGTGGACAAGCCGAAGTTTAAATCAAAGTCAGATAGATTTGTTCAAAAATATGTTAAAAGGCAGAAATTGTGGAAATAGCGCTATATAATTTCAATTTATGGCTTACAGAAAAAGAAATTTCCCATGCTGGATTATGAAGCTTGATGTAACTATAGCAAGTATTATAAACGTTCTAAGCTTATGTTTATCATTTATGATATATCAGGGAAACTTCCATCAACTATTGAGCGGGAGTGAGCAAAATCGTTATGAGAAATCATCATGAACATATTTTTCAGAGTTGATTCATCCACAAAGATTGGTGGAGGTCATGTGGTGCGGTGTTTGCGTTTGGCAAATCAATTGAAAGGTTTTGCTGTAAATATAGAGTTTATATGCTGGGACTATGAAGGTAATCTTGGGCATAAGATATGTGACAATAACTTCAAGCTTAACTTAATTGATCATAACCATAATAAAGAAGGTTTTGTTCCATCCTCTAGAGGTGCATCCGAAAAATATATGTGGGAACTCGATTTAAATGAAACCTCTAAAATTTTAAATGAGGTAAACAGTAAAATTGATCTGATAATAGTTGATCATTATTTATTAGATCATCGATGGGAAAAAGAAATCTCTAAATTATCCAGAAAGCTGATGGTCATCGATGATTTAGGAAATAGACCACATTATTGTGATTTGCTCTTGGATCAGGGTTTTGATGCACAATCAAAATATGATGGTCTTTTGGAAGATGATTGTATAAAACTCTGTGGTAATGAGTATGTTCTATTAGACCCTAGTTTTAACAAGAAAAGAGGCAAAATAGATTTTGAATTGGATTTAGATTTAAGTAAACCGGTATTAGTTTTTTTTGGAACAAATGATGTAATTGGACATACAATTAGGTTCTCTCGACTAATTCTAGAGCATTTTGAGTATATTTCCGTGAAAGCTATTTTTAGTGGCAATTTCAATGAGGGCAATGAGTTGAAAAGCCTTTCAATGGATTTTGAGGAAAGATTTAGTTATTTGAGAGATATTGATAATATGCCTGATGAGGTGTTGAAATGTTGCCTCGCTGTATCCAGTATTGGAATGACAACTTGGGAGTATATGTGCTTAGGAATTCCTTCTTGTCAAATTACCACAGAAGATTATCAGATAGGTATTTTGGAGAAACTTGATCGAGCTGGGTTATGTAATTACATCGGGCATATCGATGAGATAAATGATAAAATTTTTGTCATGAAATTTGAACAATTTATCACTGAAAGGCAAAAAATCTTGAGCATTAGAGAGAACGCCATGAAACAAGTTGATGGTGATGGGCTTCGTAGGGTTGTAGACCAAATTATGGAGGTTATTCTTGAGTAAACAATCAATAATAATTGTTGGGGGTGGTCTTCCAGGTCTTTTTTCTGCTTTAGTCTTATCTGAACATGTCAAAGACAAAGACATTAAAATTGTGGAGCGAGGACAAAATCTTGGCGGTCTTTTTAATAGCATAAACCATAAATCATTTGGTGTTGTTGATCACGGTATGCATATTATTTATAGCACTCAACAAAAAAATATAGATAGATATATATTTAATTGCATGAAGGATGAAGAATGGCATCTCTTGGAAGGTAACAGGAAAGACATTGCTGGTGTTTTCTTCAATGGAGCCCTAGATATGAAATCACCATATATTGATATAAGAAGTTTTAATGATGATTTGCGTCAAGAATCTATTTTTGATCTGTTTAACTCATTTAACTTCGAAGCCCCGTTAGCAAATCAAGTGCAAACTGCTCAAGAATTTTTCACAAATAGGTTCGGAAAAACTATTGCTGATAAAGTAATAGACCCAATCCTTCAAAAGTTGTGGGGTATGTCGTCTTCTGAGCTAAGTCCATATGTTAGTAAGCTAGTCTTGATGGATCGCTTAAAGTTTTTTTCACATGAAACAATGTCGGATTTAGCAAGCTCAAAAAATATTCGTGATAGGCTATCCTTTCCCAATCAATTATTACTCCCTGAAAAATATAAAAGTTCGCAAGTAGGTTTATATCCAAAAAGATTTGGTATCAAAAATGTCATAGAAAAAATTAAGACTATTCTGGAGAGTCGTGGAGTGGGAATATATTTGGAAAGTGAAATACAATCGCTTGAAAAAAATGACGGATTTGTTGACTCTGTCTCTATATATAGTAAAGGCAGAAAGGAAAACATTGAAGCAGTTAGCAGGATCTTTTGGACTACACCTACTTATCCATTAAATAAGTTATTTGATATCCAGCATAATAAAGCTTCAAGTAAAATGGATCCAGCAAGGATTCAATATACAGTATACTTTTTGTTAAAAGATAATGAAAACTTTGGTGAGCTTTACTACTTTTATTGCTTTGATCCGGGATTTAAAACTTTTAGAGTCACCAATTATGCGGCTTACTGTAAAGATGCGATTAGAAAAAAAGATTCAGAGTATGGGGTTTCTTTTCCAGTCTGCGTAGAATTACATTTTTCAGCAGAGGAAATAGAAAATGTTGAAAATATTGAGGGGTTGGCTATCACTGAACTATTAAGAATGGGAATTATAGGAAATGAAAGCGATGTGCTATTCAGTTTCTCTGGAGAAAAAGCCTCTGGTTTTCCTGTGCTTAGTAATAAAAATGTTGATATCCAAAGAACTTCGAGAGATGAAGTTGAAAATTTAATGCCCAAAAATTTTACAGTTATTGGTCAAGAACCTGAAAAAGGTGTATTTTTTCTCAATGATATATTAGAGAGAGCTTATCCTCTGCTAATTGGAGAGTTTTGAATGAAAGTGAATACAGGAACTGCAAATACGTTTTCTCTGGGTGAAATGCCTTTTTATTGGAGAATCCGTAGTAGCGCTAACATAGCCCATGATGAGTTACCATCCCGAATGAATTATACGTTCGAATATATTCCAGAACTGGATCTAATTCAAAGCTTACAAACTAATGATCTTTGGCCAACACTTGAAAAAATGTATTCTGAAGATTCAAATATAGGATTTTTGTTAGAGGGGCATACACTTGCTGAAAGTTATGGAAGTGATTTCTCAAACTTTCTAATAAATTTTTTAAAGTTAAACACTGTCCAGAATATTTTGGAAATTGGATGTGGTGGATGCATGTTATTGAGTGAACTTTCGTCTCTTGGATATGATGTTTTAGGTGTTGATCCTAGTCCAGTTGCGGAGAGAGCTGGGTTAGATAAAAATATAAAAGTTGTGAAAGATTTTTTTCCATCAGAATCCATTAATGATAAATTTGATCTCATTTTTCATGTTGATGTTTTCGAGCATGTACCTAATCCAGTGGATTTTTTGTTAAAGCAAAAAGATTTTTTGTCGAGTAACGGATCAATTATAATTAATGTTCCAGATTGTACCGAAACTATAAGGGCAGGAGATATTTCCATTGCTCAGCATCAGCATGTGAATAGCTTTGATGTTTGCTCATTGTTCAATGTCATAGAGGAAGCTGGATTGTATGTTGGTGATATTGTCACGTCTGGATTTGGTGGGTCTCTCTATGCAATAGCTACCAAACAGAAAAACAGTCTTGGTTTTTCAAAACCAAATGAGACAAATGGAGAGCAATTTTTTCAAAAATCATTGACTAATGCTCAGAAACTGGAGGCAAAAATTCAAGCCTTAAAATCTAAGGGAAAGTCAATCGGGTTCTATATGCCACTGAGAGCAATCCCTTACATGGCTTTTATGAAAGATTTCGATGATTTTCGAATATTTGATGATATTGAGCACTGGCATGGCGGATTTATTGATGGGTTGGATATTCCTATAGAAAATTATAATGATCTAATAAATGAGCCTGTTGATCACCTTTTTATAATGAGTTTTACTTTTGGGGAGCAACTCAAAAGAAAAGTAAATTCTGAAACTCCAAGTATCAAAGTTGAAACTATCAAGGAGATATGCTCATAAGATTTTAGCTAGAATTAAGAACACGATAAAAGAATTATCATAGCTATCAAATATTGGTATTGAGTAAAGTTTAATGACAGAAATTATGATTGATAAAATAGAAATTGTGGCGGAAATCTCGGGCAATCATAATGGTTCTAAAAACCGACTCCTTGATTTAGTAAAAATGGCTAAGGATAGCGGTGCATCAATGGTCAAAGTTCAATGCTTTAGACCAGAAACTATAACAGCTGATAGTGATCATGATTGGTTTCAAGTAAATGATGGGCCTTGGGCAGGAAAGTCGCTTTTTGAGCTCTATTCGATGACTTATTTGCCATGGGAATGGTATGATGATCTTTTTTTACTTGGAAAGGATCTAGATCTAGAGATCTTTGCGTCTGTATTTGACGAGCAGTCTGCTGACTTTATAAGTCAATATAATTCTTCGAGAGTTAAAATAGCGTCTCCTGAAATAATTGACAGTAAGCTTATTGAGCATTGTGCTGATAGATTTCAAGAGATTATTATTTCAACTGGCATGGCATCAAAAATAGAAGTTGAAGATGCAGCGCAAATTGTCCGAAAATCCCAGAAGCATTTAACTTTATTGCAATGCGTTTCTGAATATCCTGCACAACCTGGAAGTTATAACTTGAAAGGTCTTCGATATTTATCAAGTCTAGCCGATACCATAGGTATTTCTGATCACTCAATTGACGATACTGTAGTCTTAGGCTCGGTAGCGCTCGGTGCAAAATTTGTGGAGAAACACTTTATAGATTCCCGAGATAGTGGAGGAATAGATAGCCATTTTTCATTGGAGCCTAATGAGTTTTTAAGTATGGCTAATAAGATTAGAGATTTGGAGGAAGCTTGTGCAATAGAGGACTATACTGAACATAATCTTGATTCGGGCAATAGAAAATATCGAAGGTCATTATTTTTTTCTTCTAATTTAAAAAAAGATCATATAGTTACGTCAGATGATGTTAAATGTATCAGGCCAGGCTTGGGGCTTCATCCGTCAAATTTAGACAAAGTTATTGGGAAAAAGCTAAATTGTAAAGTTAATAAAAATCACCCAGTAAAATTACAATTTCTTGATTTATAGAAATATTTTATTAATTAATTGAATGTTTGATAATCACTTAATCTAGATACTGAGCAAAAAATGCGCGTAGCAATCATGCAACCTAACTTTATCCCTTGGATGGGATATTTTAAATTAATCGAAACATCAGATTTATTTATATTTTTAGATGACGTTGAGTATTCAAAAAACACTTGGCATAATCGCAATAACTTGTTGCTGAATGACGGATCTATTTATCTGTGGACGCTACCAATACGAGCTTCTTCTAGCAAGCAAAATTTTAATAATATCTTTATTGATCAAAATTCTTTAAGAATAAATAAACTCAAAAATTTACTTAAACAGAATTTTAAAAAATCAGTTAATTTTGATATATTCGAAAAAGTATTAGATATTGTAGAGGACCAAAGTTTGCCTCTTTCTATTGTGAATGAAAATATAATTAATCTAATGTCAACTTATCTCGGGATAACAACAAATACTCAAAGGGCTTCAGAAGTATTATCAGAAGGTATGCGCTCAGAAAAAATTCTCGGCTTATTAAAAGAGGTGGGCGCATCAACTTATATAGCTGTTGACGGGGCTAAAAGTTACATGATGGAGGATGGTTTTGAGGAGTTTTTTCCTGGCGAGATTGAATTTTTTAAATTTTCGTGTGAGTACTCAAAGCAAAAACTTGATGGACGGCAAGATAATCTATCTGCGTTAAATTATATACTTGACAATTAACGTGTTAATTAACAAGTAAGAGTCTAATAGGTCGAGAATCTCAAACAACTACAAAAATTAAGAATAATTTCAATCTCAAAAATATTAAAGTAGATAATCTTGGTTAAAATAATCCTCCCAAAAATAATATAACTCTAATTCAACTGGATCACCAAAAGAAATCCATTGGTCCACCTCAAAAATACAGACTTTTAATTTTTTTTCTATTAGATAATTTATACTTGTACCAACATAGAATTCATTATTGATTCTTAGGTTATTTTTAATTAAGTATTTAGCTGCTTCTTTAAAGTCCTTGGATTTTTTATACCAGAAGCTTCCAGTTATCATATGATCATTCATCGGCTCATCAGAGATACATTTTTTTTCTACAATTTGTTTAACTAAACCAGATTCTTGCTTACAGTAACCAAAATTCTCATATGATCCAACGGGTTGTGACCTCAATTTAAATGTAAAAATTATTACATCTGGATCATGCTCTTTTCTTAATTTATCTAATCTGCTCATTTCATAATTTATTTCATAATCACAACTACTTATCATCAAAGATGAGTCATCATTAATTTGATCATTTGCTAATAAGCATGTGCAAGCTTGACCTTCAGTAGCCTCATTAACAGAAATAAAAACTTTGTTTGAGTGTTTATTTATATTTGATATTTTTTCAATAATTTTTTTATTGTTATAAACTTCATCTCTAAGTAAAAATATTTCGTTATTTGCTTTAGGAAGAGATGATAAGCATTTCTCAATAAGCGAATCTTTGCCAATTTGAATAATTGGTTTAATTGTTCTGTAGCCAATTTTTTTAAAGCGTGAGCCTTCACCAGCCATGGGGATCATCGAAAAATCTGAGAATATTTCACTGTTATTTAAACGATCATCGCAAAAATATTTATACCAATAATTAAATTGATCATAATCTTCAGGTGTTCCTAGGCAGATAAACTTACTTACTTTAAATAACAGAACTTTATAACCTTTTCTAACAGCTGGATTCATTAATAGGCTTACATAGCTTTCACCATTGGGAAGTATTTCTTCACCTGTAATCACTTCATGAGCAAGTTCTTGAAGAAAATCAAACGATTTAAAATAATATATGCCTGTAGAAGCAGGTTCATTGAGTCTATCACTTGTATAAGAGTCCTTCTCTCTTAATTCTATCATTAGGTTGTCACTCTCTTTCATATATGCATATTTTGTTTCACCTAAAGAGGCAGCATGAAATCCAATAAAATATGGAGCACAACAATCATATGAGATTACCTGTCGTTTGAATAACTCGTAATCCCATTCAACAGTAAAGTCACAATACGAAACTATTACAGGCGAAGATTTATTAATATTTAAGTTAGCACTCATGATTGATGATGTAGGACCATCTTCATGAGGGTCAATAAAATATAGGTTAACTCTAGGTGATAAATTTTTAAGAAAAGTGGTTATATCATTATTTTTTTCAAATGCATTGCTCAGTATTAGATGATATTCATCAAATTCAGAGAACATATCAAAAACATGTTCTATCATAAGCTTTGCACCACATTTAAGCATGAATTTTGGCTTTGTATGACCAGCCTTTTTGAAACGGCGAGAATGGCCGGCCATTGGGATTATAATATTCAATTTGATTTAAATATAATTTTTCCAATAGGCTACAGATTCTTTCACATGTTCTGCTGCAAGCCTATCTGATGGTTGCCTTTCTTTGAATGATAATTCAAGCACCATTTGTATATTTCTAGGATGACTTTTTTTAATTGATTCAATTATTTTTTTTGGATCAATTTTTCCTTCTTTATTATTTTCTGCGGTAAAAGGCCAGTGACCACCCTTGTTTGACGAACTCTGTTTTAAATGAATCATATTAAATCCACTATTACATCTTTCGATCCAAGAATAAGGATCTGTATCTAATGGATCTGGACTCTCTAGGTCACCATGGTCTACATCCAAACACATTGAAAAAGGTATTGGTGAATTATTATTTAATTCATCATTCAGCTTGATAGCTTCTTCAATTGTTTCACCAAATTCTCTTGATATTGACATAGGTTCCCAATAAATTTCTTCTATACCTTTGTCCTTTGCATACAGAGCTATCTTATGCCATGATTTTATAGCTTCCTCTTTTAGATAAATCTTTCTATTATCATTTTCCATATCTTTTTGAGTTAATATTGCGAAATGACTACCCATGTATTTTGAACCTAGTCCAACTGTTATATCTGCGAATATCTTAAACCAATTTTCATAGTATTTTCTGTATTCTTTATCAGGGTGAGTGAGATTGTTTAACCTTGTAAAAGCCCCAGTAAAAGTGCTAGTAACTTTTATATTATTGGCACTCATTTCATCATTAGTTTCTTTGATTTTTTTGTCTATTAATTCTGAGGGAAGTGATGGATTAATTAAGTCTGCTGTAAATTGAACATCTTTTATATCAATGAAATTCGACACGAGCGGAACCCATTCATCAGGATTGGTGTATCTATTGACTAGAAAACCAGTATTAATGCTTAATTGAAAGTTATGTTCTTGCATCTAACCCCTCTTTAATTGCTTTTCTAAAAGACTTGATTGATTCTTCTAAGTTTTGATTTTTCATAAACATTCCTGATGAACCCGAAACCAATATATCAGCCCCATTTGCGACCATAGACGGAATATTTGCAAGACTTACATTACCATCAGCACTTATTTCGGTTTTCAAACCTCTTTTTTTGATCATTTCTTTAAGATCTTTTATTTTTTAAATTGCTTGTGGAACGAGATTCCCACCTTTGAAACCAGGATTAACGGTCATGATGATAACATAGTCAATATCTTCTAAAATATAATCTAGGACATTTATAGGTGTTGCAGGCGAAAGTGCTACCCCAACTTTTGCTCCAATATTTCTTAATGTTATGAGATCTCTATGTAAATTTCTACAACACTCTTGATGTATACAAAATCTGTCTCCTTTTCTTATATCAAAAGTATCAAATATCCTACTAGGTTCTTCGACCATTAAATGATAGTCAAAAGGCCTATTAAAGGATTCTCTAAAACAGTTTATTATACTTGTGCCCATGGTGTAATCCGGAGCATATCTTCCATCTATAACATCTATATGCAAAAGATCAATTTTTTGTTTAAAAAGAATATTGATTTCTTTTTCTGCATTTAACCAATCTATGCACATTAGTGATGCAGATATTTTTACATTGTTTTTACATTCACTATTCATTTGGGTTAACCACAATTTTCTGCCCTTGACCTGATCTCGCTGTATCCAATGCTTTTTTAATATTACTTAAATTAAATTTATGTGTAATTAGATAATCTATTTTTATTTTACCACTTTCAAGAAGCTTTAATGCCTCAGCATGTTGTGGAGGCGTAGATCCATGAGTACCAATTAAAACACTTTCATTGTAGTGAATATCATTTGAGTTTAATTGAATCGTGCCTGACTCAGGGGGTAACCCTCCAAAAAAATTTATAACACCTGATGTATTAATTGAATTCAATGCAGATTTATGAGTTTCAATTGCTGGACATGCAGTGAAAATCAAATCATATTTTAAATCCAGATCGACATTTTTTTTTACATTAAACAATGTATTATTTTCGATAAACTTTATCCTCAAATCATTCATTTCAATGAAGGTTATATCGTTAATCTCTTTTGATAATAAGTATTCGGCGATAAGAATACCCATTGGCCCACCACCAAAAATTAGTGTATTTTTTGGTGAACCAACACTAAAACATCTTAAAGCTTTATCAACTCCATTGATTGCGCAAGCCAATGGCTCAGCTAAACATGCAATATCAGATGAAATATTATTATATTTTGCAATTGGTCCACCATTTATGACATGCTCATTTAAAATCATATACTGCGTGAGACCTCCATCAAATTGATATCCAAGAGCATAATTTGTTTTACACAAATTAACAGCTCCCATCTCGCATATTTCACAAGCTAAACACGGCAAATCAGCCCCGACTGATACTAAATCACCGATTTTATAATTATTAACATCACTACCAATTTCTGTTATTTCACCAGATATTTCATGGCCGATTGTTCTAGATTCAGTAATTCTCTTATTCCCAAATTTAGTAATTTTTAGATCAGAGCCGCAAATAGCACATGATAGAACTTTAATTAAAATTTCTGATTTAGAGATTTCGGGAAGATCAGTTTCTTCAATAGTTATGCTATTGTCTAAGTGTAATTTTGTTGTAATCATTTGGCGTAAATTAAATATCCATTTATATTTTCTTTAATGACAAATTCTTTATTTTCGATACTTTTTATAGGTTTTTTTGTAACTAAGTAATTTTTTTCAAAGAAAACTTCACTAATATTTCCCAAGTCACTTCCATTCTTATTTGATGAATTATGATATGTCATATTTAACCAACTTAATAATTTTCTTTGCCTTTCTAGAGAATTAAGAATTTCAATATCGAAAGAATTGTAGATATTTAATTCCGATAAATTATGCTTTGAGTTTTTTTTGACATCATCAAAAATAATTTTTGATATAGTTTCTTGCGTTATATTTTTATTATCATCATTTCTAGAGGGGAAAAATGAGTTGAATGGTAAGATGGATTGAGAAAGATACGAATATAATAGGTTATCATCTATAGTAAGAAAAGCTATATTATCCTTGGGTGCGTTAAGAAGATTTACTGTAGAAATAATATTATTGGCATGATTGTCAATTTTATTGTAGTGATTATTTTTAAATGAATTTAATGAATTTAATGCAACTAATCCAATTAAAAATAATGATAACGGTATAGACAGTCTTTTATAAAAATAAGCAAATATTGAACGTATTCGGTCGCTTAGAGTTACTTCTTCTTTTTGAAGATCTGGGAGATAAGTAAAATCTTTACCGATAATAGATAAGAACGGAACATAATAAAAAAAATGAAGAAAATACATAGATACTCTGTCTAGAATTCTTGAGCTATCTATTGAGAGAAAATCCGGAACGCTAACTACTCTAAGAGTTAATTCCAGAAATGCTATTAAAAATATCGGCCAAAATTTAACTAATATCTCAAATGGGTCTAATTTATATACTGACGAAGAAATTAGCATTAGCCCAAAGGGTAAAATAAAGTATAGAGAGATATTTTTTAGAAACATCAAATAATTAAAATTGAAAGAAATTTCTTCTGAGCCAATATTAAAAAAATTTAGATTCATCAGAAAATAGGGCACAGCTATTATTAGAGGTAAAAAATTTATGCAACAAAAATTATAAAGATTTAGCTGGTGGTCTTTTTTTTCATGAACTCGATATTCTTTAATGGTATTTAAAATAAGGATGAAAGTGAAACCAAAAATAAATATTGAAGGGTGAATTAGCACTGATAAGCACCAAAGAGATGGTATGAAAGGGTATATTTTAGTTAATGACTTTTGTTCTCTTAGAGTAATATAAAGAAGATAGAGAAAAATCAGTAATACAAGAGAAGATGAGAAAGAAGTTAATAAATCAAAATAATGATTCGTATCTTTTGTATAGCTCAAATCTAATTTGAATATTGATAATAATGAAGATGCAATTGGCAAAGATGAGATACTAGTTATACCAAGAAATGATAGTAGTCCGGACCAATATATATTCAGATCGTAAAGTTTATATATTTTAATTGAGAAATAAAATGAAAGAACACTGAACAATACTGGTAAACATGTAAAAATAAATTTTTTGGAAAAAAACAAAGATAGCAAATAAATTAAGTTAGAAATGATATTGTATTTTAGAGGGTTGCTTGATGGCGTTTCTAAAAATAATGGATTACTAAACTGCGTCCAAAATGCAAGTTCATTTAGAGCATTAAAATTATTGACATAAGAAGTTAAAACTCCCAAATTAAAATCCAAAAATTTGACTTGAAATAACATTAAAAATAGAAGAAAAATACCGCTAAGATAAAACTCAACTTTTTTGATATTTTTTATTCCCATAATCCTAGATTTTTAAAAATTAAAATTTAAGCATTGCTTTAATGGAATTAAAGTTTCTCTCTCTTTTTTTGTGTAGCGAGAATTTTTTTAAAGTACCTGCGAGTTCTTCAATGGAAACAAAATCAGTAACAAATTTCGATGGTGAAACACCAGATTTAATTAGAGATATTGTTTCCTTCCAATCACTTTTTCCATTTGGAGAGTAACTAGAGTTCCATGATCCAAGAATAGTAATTTCTTTCCTTAAGATCATCGATATTGATTTCGCAGGAACATTCACATCACCTGAAACATTACTCATCCATAGAACATGGCCATGAGGTTTTACTAAGTCTATTGAATTTTTAAATGATACGGGTGCACCTGAAGCTTCAACGACCCAATCATATCTCGAATGATATGTGTTTTTTTCGATAAGATCACTTTTTTTTGAGTTGACACTATGAAGTTTACCAAATTTTATTTTATAGTCATTTCTATCAAATACATCTGGAGACTTAACACCGATATTGGTTAAGATATCTGAAAGTAGTAAAGATAAAAATCCCCCCCCTATAATAGCTCCATTAGAACTGTTAAATTTTCTTTCGTTATTATAAATTTTTTTTATTATATTTTTGACATGAACCATTACCGCCATTGGTTCTATTAAAGCAGCATCAGCATCATAAATTATTCTTGGAAGTTTAAGTAGATTCCAATTTTTTACCAATAGGTATTCTTGATATGCCCCATCTCTTCTTGAGCCATAGTAGCTGTAATCACTACATGTTTGGTAACTTTTTGTTTTGCAACTTATGCAATTAAAACATGGTAATAATGGAAAAATAACTACTTTATCACCGGGTTTCAATTCTGAAGAATCCGTTTTTTCAACATAACCCATTGCTTCATGACCCATTACTAAAGGATAAAAATAAGCGCCATTACTAAAACCCCTTGCAATATCAGAAGAACATGCACCTACATGACCGATTTTAATTAAGGAATGCCCCTTTTTGAGGCGTGGTTTTTTGCAATTTTTTAGTATTAAATTGCCATTTTTTACCAGTTCAAGTTTTTTCATTTTTTTAAGAAAATAAAATAATTACTTACGGTAAAGTTTAGCATAGCTGTGATTATAATACCTGCGAGTTGAGATAATAGAGTTGTTATAGAAAGATAATAGTAACATAAACTAAAAATAGATATTCCGACCAGAAGAGTGACAACCTGAAGAAGAATGTATTTTATTAACTTAATACCAAGGCAGTTTTTATTTTCAAACGTCCAGAAAAAATTCAGAAAATAACCAGATATTGATCCAGAAAAAAAACCAGTTGCTGATGAGAAGTAAGCATTAAAACCAAAATTTAACAATAGAGTAACAACAGCAATATTTAAAAAACTATTAAATATCCCTGAAGTTGAAAACTTTATAATTTTTTTTAAGTGCATGAATATCTAACATAAATTCTTTCAGATTAATTATATACCTGTGAAAAGATATTTAAATATAAAAATCAATTAAGCTAATATAAAATCAGTATTATTGATAGAAAGGCAGGGCTCTAAAATGTTATTTATATTCTTGATTTTAAATGATTAGCATAGTTAAGTACTTAAAAATCTAAAATAAACTTAAACATAAGATCTAATAATTGAACTTTTGTCACATGAAAAATATTTTAAAAATTTTCGCGATTATTTTTACATTCGCTAATTTTATAAATTTATATTTAGTATCTTTCATAAAAGGAGGAGGCTGGGATCTAAATGAACAAATAGCATTTTCTCACAGGATGATGGAGGGGGTCTCAAGTTATGCAAATGGCCAAACAGATTTATTTTTTCCGTCATCACCATATTTTCCTGGAGTTGCATTCCTATCTTTTATATATAGTAAATCTGGAGTTGTAGATATTTATACAAATGAATTCTTGATGCTTGCCACAGCAGTAACAATTGGGTTAGTTTATTTTATTCAACTCAATAAACTTACATTAAAAATATATCCAAATTTATCAAAGTCAATAGTATTTATCTTTCTTAGTGTTTTGTTTGCAACTCAATTTAGAGTTTACATGAGTTACGTTATTGAATTTAAGCCTGATACTGTTTTGCTTGTTATTGGGCTGTCGTCATTATTTTTATTAGAAAGCGAAATAAAGCCCAATTTGAAAACTCTAGTTTTTGTTGGATTGATGTTATTTGCAGCCGTATTTTTTAAGCAAACCTTCTTTATTATTTACTTTCTAGTTTTTACATTAATTCTTTTCAATGGGTTATTTAGCCTAAGGGAAAAGATAATTTTAATTTTATCTTATTCTTTTGTTGGCTTGATAGCACTTGCATTAATATTTTCGATTGATAATGCGTATTATTTTACTGTTGAGTCTATGCAGAAACACGCTATGCTTGACTTTAAAAGTATATTATCATTTTTCAGTACAAGTATTATTCGTAACATATTTTTCTGTATATTTTTGATATATTTCTTGGTCAAAAGGCGTAGAGAATTTTCTTTGCATACACTTGAGTCTAAGTATCTTATCTTCGCATTTTTTTGGCTTATATTTGCATTAATATCTACTTCAAAACTAGGTGGCAATAATGGTAATGTTGAGGTTGGGTTGATTGTTTTCGCTCCATTTGTTATCAATGGATTCGATGAAATATTTAGGAAATTATACAGTAAAAGTTTTTTCAATTATTCAGTTATTGCTGTTTTAATAGTTGGTATTTCTGTGAACTCTTACAAAATTTTTAATCGTTCAAATGCTTTAGTTATTAAGATTGAAAACGATAAAAAGAGCATAGATTTTTTATCAAGACAATTTAAAAATAAAAATACTTTTGTGGATGGTGACACATATACACAAGCAAAAGCAGCTGGCTTAAAAATTATCACAGCGACTGAAACGGCGGGCCACTTTAATAATATTCCTAACTATGATATGTCAAGATTAAAAAATGCTATTGAAGGTAAGGTATATGATTTAATTTTTATAGATAGTGATTTAAGTTACTTTAGAGATAAAGAAATATTAAAAAAAGTAGAAGAAAATTATTCAGTATACAGAAATATAAATATGCCCCCTAAATTAGTAGAAAAATTATTAGTTAAAAAAGAGGTAGAATAATTAATTAGATAGTATTTTCAATGGTGCCTAAGTAGATGAAATTGTCAATAATCGTACCTTGCTTTAATGAATCAAAAAACATACCTTTGATTTTAGAAAAATTTTCATTCGTGATTAACCGAAACGATATAGAGGTTTTTCTTGTTGATAATGGTTCGACAGATGATACTCAGGCAGTATTAGACCATTTAGTCCCTAAATATAATTTTGTAAGAGTCATTTCTATCAGAAAAAATAATGGATATGGAAATGGAATAACTTCTGGCTTAAGTGCTGCTAAGGGGGAATTTTTAGGTTATACACATGCAGATATGCAGACAGATCCTGCGGATCTGATCAGGGCTCTTGAAATAATTGAAAATCATCCAAATCCTCATAATTGCTTCGTCAAAGGGAGCAGAAAGGGGAGACCTTGTTTTGATCAATTTTTCACTTCAGGAATGAGTTTTTTTGAATCAATATATATGAAACAGAAGCTCCGAGACATAAATGCTCAACCAAATATTTTTCATAGAGATTTTTATGAAGTCATAAAAGCAAAATGCCCAACAGATTTTTCACTTGATTTATACTTTTTATATATGGCTCGTAAAAAAGAATTAGAGATTGTCAGGTTTGATGTGATTTTTCCTGAGAGAATCCATGGAGAATCAAGTTGGAATAAAGGATTGATAAGTATATGGAAACTTATAATACGAACATTCGTCTACAGTTTTAAGCTAAAAAGAGATCTTTAAATGAACTATATTGCACATCGAATTAATACATCAAAAGAATTAAAAAAAATTCCAAATGAATATGGGGTAGAAATTGATTTAAGAGATTATGGGGACAGGCTTATTTTGCAGCATGAGCCATTTCAAGATGGAGAAGATTTTGAGGATTATCTCAGTTATTTCAATCACAACATAATTATACTCAACATAAAAAGTGAAAGAATAGAACATAAAGTTTTAGAACTTATTAAAAAATACAATGTAAAAAAATATTTTTTCTTGGACAGCTCATTCCCAATGATATATTCATTATCAGAGGGTGGTGAGAGAAATATAGCACTTAGATTTTCGGAATTTGAGGGAATTGATACTATATTAAACATGAGGGATAAATTAGATTGGATATGGGTGGACTGTTTTACAAAAATCCCTATAACATCCAAAAATTATAAGATTCTAAAAGATCATGGCTTTAAATTTTGCCTCGTATCGCCGGAATTACAGGGGCACAATAGAAAAATATATGAATATAAAGAGTACTTAAAGAGTCAAAATATTTTTTTTGATGCGATCTGCACTAAGCTGCCTAACATAGAAAAATGGAAATAATTTAGAATAAATTAAATTTAAAAAAGAGGATATTTAATTAACTAAAGCTATGTATAAATTCATTTCATTGATTCTCTCAATTATTTTTTTTACTTCATGTTCACAGCAGGATTCCAGCGAATACAGATTAAATTGGGTGAGCTCCCTATTTTCAGGGGCAGATCAGACTCAAAAATTCAATCGAGTTTATGAATATTTTCCAACAAGCCAACTTTTTTCTTCTAAAACACCCCTAATTTTTGAGAATGGATCTCCACTTGAGCTTCCTATTGAATTCAAATTTCAATCTAAACCCATCAATGTCAGTGATTATCTAAATAGAACTGATGTGGCTGCATTACTTATCTTGAAGGATGGGAAAATAAGATATGAAAATTATTGGCTTACAGGAGGAGAAAAAGTTAAGTGGCTATCAATGTCAGTCGGAAAAAGTTTTATTTCTGCATTAATTGGGATTGCTTTAGATCAAAACTTCATTAATAGCATTGAAGATCCAGTAACTATGTATGTTCCTCAATTGAAACAATCTGCTTATGATGGAGTGAGAATAAAAGATATCTTACAAATGTCATCTGGTGCGTCCTGGAATGAGGATTATGGCGATCCAAATTCCGATATTAACCGTTCAGTTAGAATTTTCGCTCTTGGCGGATCTTTGGATGAGTTTGCAGCGAGTTTAACCAATGAAAACAAACCTGGAACTTTCAATAGATATAACTCTACTGATACTCAGGTTTTAGGAATGTTATTAAGAGAAGCAACCGGAATCTCCGTCACTCAGTACATGCAAAAAATGTTATGGGATCCAATAGGTGCTGAGGATATTGCTTATTGGTTGTTGGACTCAGAAGGTATGGAAGTGGCCTATGGAGGGCTAAATGCAACAGCAAGAGATTACGCCAAACTCGGAGAATTATATCGGTTAAAAGGAAAGCTTAATGGGAAGCAAATTTTATCCAGTGATTGGGTAAATGCTTCCATTAAACCTGACGCGCCTCATTTGATGCCAGGAGAGAATATATTGTCGGATTATCCACTTGGCTATGGCTATCAGTGGTGGATTCCAGATACAAGTGGGGATTTTTTGGCCATTGGAGTCTATAATCAATTTATTTATATTTCACCAAGAAATAACACTGTCATTGTGCAACTTGCTGCTAACAAAAAATATGGTGTTAATGCCGATGAAACAACATTAAGTGAATTTGAGAGTATTGAATTTTTCAAGACAATAGCGAATGAAAATCTTCAACTGGAATATTAATTTAAATGCAACTATAGCAAGTATTATAGTTGCTTTAACCTTCTTTTCGCCATCAGTCGCCCAAGAAAAAGGCAACGCACGTGGTTTAATTATTGAGAGTCCTTATGAAATTGTAAGTGGCTGGCTCAAACCTTTTCAGAAGAAAGGTTATGCTTTTGGAGGTAATTCAGCAATATGGGCCGAGAATCCTGATCGAATATTAATCAATCAGCGTGGTGAGACTATTCTCCCCAATCGACTGCCTGAAAATTTTCCTGGATTTGCAGGTGCTTTAGGAATCAATGTT
>MDSX01035849.1_pt1 | contig 18920 bp, 10 predicted proteins | sample 811141 | NCBI WGS metagenome assembly MDSX01 (sample SAMN05326642, study PRJNA326480) | marine metagenome | isolation source: seawater | place: Atlantic Ocean: South East | collected 2010 | reverse complement strand
CCGGTGGGCGGTGATCAACGGAGGCCGGGTCGGCGTGGAGGACATGAGCGTGAAGCAGCTGATGGCGTGCGATAACCAGGACAACGGGTGCAACACCGGCAACATGTACACCGCGTACGACTGGATCGGCGATAACGGCGGTTTGGCCACCAAGCGTGACTACAACGACGCCAAGTACGTCAGCGGCGGCCCCGAAGACGACGACACCGCGACGTGCAGGGACGATTCCGAGCTGAAGCTCTCGCTGGACACCCCGGCGATGTGCGACGTCAAGATGACCGGCGGTAATGTCGCGCTCATGGAGGCTGTGCGCGGCGCGGGTCCCATCGCCATCGGCATCAACGCCAACAACCTCCAGTTTTACGACAACGGCGTCATCAACGCGGCGTCGTGCCCCCCCGCGGGTCGCGGCATCCAGAGCATCAACCACGCCGCGCTGCTGGTGGGCTGGGGCGAGGAGAACGGCGTCAAGTACTGGCTCGTCAAGAACTCGTACGGTTTGGATTTCGGTGAGAACGGTTACTTCAGGCTCGAGCGCGCGGCGCCCAGCCCCGACACCCTGTTCGGCACCTGCGGGTTGCTCTTCGAGTCCGTCTTCCCCGTCGTCGTCCCCGCGGGTGACGCCTCCGACGAGGGAACCTTGCGGGCGCAGTGCACGGAAGGGTCGGTGTTCAAGCAGGACTACTACCGCAACGAGGCTGATAACCCGGGAGCGTCCGCGTCGGCGATGGCTGAAGCCGAGGCGACGCTCTCGGCGAGCCTGGGCAAGATGAGGGCCAGGGGCGCCGCGCTCGGAGCCGCGCCGTGGCGGGTCGACGCGCACACGAGGGGCGTCGACGCGAGGTGGGAGGGCGCGAAGAGCTTCGCGGTTGGTGCGTCGCTCGTCGTCGCCGCGGCGGGCGTGGCTCTCGCGGGGCTGCGACTGAGCAAGGGTCGTGCGCAGGAGGAAACCATCCCCCTCATCGGGTAAAGAGGAACGCCGCATCGACGGCGCTCCTCGCGTATCACTAACTCTTAGTCGACTTGTCTTTCAATATCTCATCTGAGCCGCGTTGGTTATCGAGGTGACAGTCCAGAGCGCGCGCGTGTTTGTCGCCATGGCGCTCCCGAACAACTTCGCCGAGGGGTTGATGTCCTTCAAGCAGGGCATCAACGACGTGAAGCGGATGTTCAACCCCACGCGCCCCGGCCTCCCCGAGGCTGACGCCGCGATGGTCGCCGACGCCGAGAGGCTGTACGCGGAAGGTTAGATCTCGATTTTCCCCGCGCTGGCCGATCTCGCGCGAGCGCGTCCCTTCTTCCCGGTGTCACGTCCCCCGGCCCCCGTCTGACGTCCAACGCCCGAACCATCCCCTAACACAGCGACCGCGAGCACGTCGGACTCGAGCGAGGAGACCAAGCGCGCGCACGACGAGGCACGATTCCGCCTTGCTTGGGCACTCGCCCATTCCAAAAAGCCAGGGCACGCGTCCAGGGCCGTGGAGTTACTCCTCCCGGGCGCGCATCAGTGGAGCGAGAGCGTGCTCCCGCGCGACAGACGATACATCGCGGCGATCGCGCACTTCAACGACGGCGACTACCTCGCCGCGCGTAACGCCTGCGAGGAGTCCCTCTCGCATGACCCCGAGTGCAGACAGGCGAGATCTCTTCTCGCATCCATCGAAGATCGCATCGCCGCGGACGGCGTGATTGGCATAGGAGCGCTCGGGGTCGGCGCCGCGGTGTTGGGCGGAGTGGTCGCTACGCTGGCATCGTCCAGGCGCTGACGAGCGTTCATAGCAGGTACCGATGTGAAGGGATACACACGAATAAAGGAATATCGTCGCTTCACGAATTAAAACAATCTCATCTCACAACCCGGCGGCTTTCGCCAGCTTGCGCTTGTACGCGCGAATGTCGTCCTTCCACACCGTCACGCCCCCGTTTTCGCACACCCATATCTCCTTCGCCACCTGGTCAATCAGCCTGAAGTCGTGCGACACCAGCACCAGCCCGCCGTTGTATTTGTTCACGGCGGTCGCGAGCGAGTCGATGGCTTCGATGTCCAGATGGTTCGTCGGCTCGTCCAGTAAGAGCAGGTTGGGTTCCGCGAGGCAGATCATGGCGAACACCAGGCGGGACTTCTGGCCGTCGGATAGGAGCCCGATGGGCGTGGTCTGAAGCCTGCCGGAGATGCCGTATTTACCCAGGTACCCCCGCCACTCGTCCACCGGCTTTTTCATGGCGTCGTACTTTTGCAGGAAAAACTCGATGGGATGCGACTGGGGATCGAGGACGTCGACGCTGTGCTGGTGGTACCGCCCGATGGACAGGTTCGTGTGCCTGCTCACGCTGCCCACGGATGGGGTCAAGTCGCCGGTCATGAGTTTGAGCAGCGTGGATTTGCCCGCGCCGTTGGGACCCACCAGGGCGATGCGCGAGTCGCAGTCCACGCCGAATTCGAGTTTATCGAGTAAGTGCCCTTTGGTGACGTCGGCTCCCGGGTAGGAGAAGGAGACCTCCTTGAATGGGAGCACGGGCGGTGGGAGCTTGCGGCACTCTGGGAAGTTCAGCTCGAACGTCTTCTCCGCCTTGGGCGACGGCGTGAGCCCGGCGGCTTCCATCTTGTCGAGAATCTTCTGCTTGGAGTTGGCCTGCTTCATCATGTTGGCGTAGGTGCCGCAGCTCGCGATGAACTCCCTCAGGTGCTTGATGTCCGCCTGCTCCTTGTCGTGCTTCTTCTGCTGGATGATGTTATCAGCCTCCAGCGTCTTCTGGTAGGTGTCGTAGTCGCCGGTGTAGTACTTCAGCTTGCGGTTGGTCAGGCGGACGATGTGCGTGCACACGCCGTTGAGGAAATCCTGCGAGTGAGAGATGACCAGCAGGCACTTGTCGTACTTCGCCAGGTGGTGCTCGAGCCACACACAAGCGCTCAAATCAAGGTGGTTCGTGGGCTCGTCCAGCAACAACAGCGCGGGCGCCGCGAAGAGCGCACGCGCGAGCGCCACGCGCATGCGCCACCCTCCGGACATGTCCTTCGTGGCGCGTTGCATCATCTCGCGGCCAAAGCCCAGCCCATAGAGCAGCTCAGCCGCGCGGGCCTCGAACGCGGCGGAGTCTAGCTCTTCGAGCCTCTCGTATATCGGCTGTAGACGCTCGTCGCCCGGCCCGCCCGTCGCGAGCGTGGACGCCTCCAGCTTCTGCAGGCGCTCCACCTCGAGCTTGATGTGGTCGACGACGGCTTCGAGCGCCGTGCGGTCCGACGGCTCGGCTTCCTCGCGCAGGTGGAAGACGTCCACGTGCTCCGGGACGGGTACCTCGCGGTTGGCCAGCGCGGTGAGCAGGTTGCTCTTACCGCAGCCGTTTACGCCCAGCAGCCCGTACCGCCGTCCCACGTTGAGCTCGATGTCGCAGTCGTCGACGAGCTGCTGGCCGTTGACCTGCATGCTAAACTGCGAAATCTTGACGTCGAGCGCGGTGGGCCGAGACGCGAGCACCCCAGTCACCGTCCGGTCCACGTCGTCGTCCATACGTGCCCCGTGTCCGTTAACTTCCGCGGCGGTGTCGTCGTCCTCCTTACCGTCTTTTACCCCAGATTTAGCCTCCTCGGCGCCCCCGCCCGCGCGCTTGGCGGCGTCCCTCGCGCGTCGCCTCGCCCCCGCGCTCTGCTTCCCCGCTTTCCCGCCCTCCTCCGTGGACGTCACCTTACCCTGGTACACGCGCCACGAGTCCGTGCACAAGTCCGCGACGAACCCGGCGTTGTGGGACACGGTCAGCACGCCCCCCTTGAACTTGCGAAGAGCCTCGGTGAGCGCCTGGAGGGTCTCGTTGTCCAGATAGTTCGTCGGCTCGTCCAGCGCGATGACGTGGGGTTTGGTCCACATCGCGGCGGCCAGGACCAGCCTCGACTTTTGCCCGCCAGACATGCGCTTGATCTTCCCGTCGGCGAGCTCCTGCGAGATGCCAAAGTCCGCGAGGTGCGAGTAAACCTGTAAACAAAACACGCCGTCAGTCTAATTGCCCATACGAAAATACAAAGAAACTCACCTCCGCGCTGGTCAGGGGACGAATGTCCAGACCCGATTGGGACGCCTTAAGCTTCTCGTCGTAGTGTCTCGTCATCTTCGCCACGTACGAGGCCTTGAGAAACTCGACGGGTTCCCACCGATTCACCCCCGGCTTGTCGCCGAACTTCTTCACCTCGTAGCACAAACTCCCGCCCTTCATCGCGCGGCCTAAGATCTCGCACACGTTCCCCTTGACCTTCATCTGCGCCTTGTCCTCGTCGCTCATGTTGATCGACGCCATCGCCGCGAGCTCCTTGTCGCGGCCCAGGAAGAACCTCGTCTGTATGTACTCCTTCGGCGCCATCGCCAGGTTGGACTCCAGGTGGTGCATCGAGTGCTGCGCGATGTAGCTCACGCGCAGGTTATGGTGCTTCCACACCGATCCAACCCCGGGTAAAAGCTCACCGACGATGTTCTTGAGCAGCGTCGTCTTCCCCGCGCCGTTCGCGCCCACGATGGCCACGCGGCTGTTGAGGTACACCCTGCAGTTCACGTCGTCCAGCACCGGCGCCTTCCCGCCCGGGTACGCGAAGGACAGGTTCTCCACCCTCAACACCACGTTCGAGCGGCTCCTCACGCCGTCCAGCTGCCCGGGATCGGGAAAGGTTATCAACGGCTTGTCCCTGGCGTTGGATTTGGACAGGGAGGTGCTCGTCATGGCCGCCGCGAGTGACCTGACGCCGCCGGCGTTGCGAACGCTCGCCGCCGATCCGAGGTCGCCGCGGAGCTCCACGCCGCCGAGCCTGCTTTTGCGTTCGCGGCTCTCCCGCTGCCGCGCGTCGTGGATATCGCCGCCGTCCACCTCCCCACCGATCGCCTCCGCGTTCTCCTCGATCGCCTTGACCATGTCCCGCTTCATGCGGGGTAGCACGAGGTTGGGCCGCTGCGCCCTGAAGCCGGGGAAGCCGCCGCCGAAGGTCGTGAGCTCCTGGCCCTCGAAGTGGACGATGTCGGTGGCGACGTCGGTGAGGAAGTCGTAGTCGTGGCTGACCACGAGTGTGGTGGTGTCGGGGAGGGACGTGAGGTGCCCGGCGAGCCACTCCACCGCGTTGACGTCGAGGTGGTTGGTCGGCTCGTCGAGCAGGAGCAGGTCCGCTTTTTGGAGCATGGCTCTGGCGATCGCGAGCCTCATCCTCCATCCCCCCGAGAGCTCGCTCACCATCTTCTCCTCGATCATCTCCGGCGTGAATCCCACCGCCTCTAAGCACGGCACCACGTCCTTCACGTTCGCATCGAGCGTCGACGCCTGCGACGTCATGAACGCCAAGATGGTCTGCTCCAGCGTGAAGAGCACCTCGTGCTGCACAAAGACACATCGGATGTCGGGCGGGAACCCGTTGATGTCCCCGGCGGCGAGGCGGGTCAACAGCGTGGTCTTACCCGCGCCGTTCTGACCCACCATCCCGTACCGTTTCCCGCGCTCGAGTTTCAACGACGTGGGCCGGAGCAGGACCTTGCCCGCGAACGCGAGTATGATTCCGTCGAGGTCGAGGCAGTATCGCTTCATCTGCGTTTGGGCGCCCTTTTCCGCCGACGATCCGTCCCCGGCTGTAGTGTCGCCTCCCCCGAGGTGGTGAGCCACCGCGTCGTCGAACAATGACTTGATGGCCTCGTCGTCGATGAACTCCGCCAGCATGGGCCCCGCCGCGTCGACGAGCTCCTCGGCCATCTCGGCGGGGGACCTGCCCAGATCGCCTTCGGCGAGGAGCTCGTTGGCCATGTCGGCGACGTACTCGGTCACCTCGTCGTCGACCGCGCCGGGGTGGGCGGCGGCGAGTGCATCCTTGATGTGCGCGATGACGTCCCGTCCCCCCATCGTTGATATATCCCGTCGCCCGTCTCTTCGCCGCCTCTGACGCACTGTGGCAGCGATCGGGTAGCCAAAAAGTAAAGCTCTCATCAGTTTCGTGCCGACTTCCTTCCAGGTCTCGGGCAAAGCTTTGGGTCTTTGAGATGGACGACCGGCCGCCACACCACCAGGACGTGGGTGACAGATACGTTGTTTTTGTGTGGTGATAGACCCTCAAACGACGAACGGAATTGGAACGAAATAGACCATGCTTCTTGGTTTGACATCGAGAAACGTTCCTAAATGGTCAATTCGTGCCAGTTGTTACTGCAACTCACTGGGTAATTAATTAGACCGGGGGTAAGAAGTCTGAAAAATCCTGGAAGCGGGCGGCTGCGTTCTACTGATCGGCCGCGATCGGCCGAGACATGCTGCAGTTGGGTACAGCGATGTTCGGCCGTGGCTCCACTGACGGAGGTAAGGGTCTGCCGCCGCCGCCGGCGGCGGCACCCTCCGCCGACAGTGGTCTCAGCATCGACGTCGAAGATGTCACCCCCGAGACCCCCGGGCAACAGCGCACGGGCTCCGGCGGTTGGCTGAGCCCCTCGAAATCCGGAAAGAAGAAGCGAGCCCCCCGAGCCACTCCGCGCAAGGGTGAGGTGAAGCAGGCTCTGTACGAGCCCCCGGTGTTGGAGAAGGCATTGGCGCGCATGCGCAGACTGCAACCGCACATGGAGACGGACGACCCGGAGAAGCCCACGAAGAAGCTCAACATCTGGATGAAAGAGGAGGAGATGCAGGGCAAATTCAGCGAGGGCATCGTGTTCTGGTTCAAGACGATGAGGGACCACCTCCTGCTGTTCTTCATATTCATGGTCCTCTCCTTCTGGGCGTTTAACCAGATGAGGGTCTCGAACGACGAGAACAACACCAGCTACGACCGCCTCGGCGCTCTCGGCCGCGTCACCCTCGCGGCCATCATGCTCTGGTCCGAGGACACCCAGCGCAAGGGCGAGCAGGTCTCCAACACCGACAAGGATGCCACCCTCGGCATCATCGTCCTCGACGCGCTCATGATGTTCGCGCTCCTCTTCGTCACCGGCTGGCACCACATGAAGAAGGAGCAGGTCAAGGAGGAGGTCGACGACGCCACCATCTCACTGGACGATTACTCCATCGTCATCGAATCCGGCCTCCCCACGGACGTCACCGAGGAGCGCATCCGTGCGCACTTCGAGAAGTTCGGCGAGGTGCACGAGGTAGCCTTGGGCAAGGACCTGCTCGAGGTGATGAACCTCCGCAAGAGTCTCATCGCGCTGGAGGCTAACCACGAGATGCTCGAGTGGATGCTCAAACGCGCGAACAAGCTCCTCGGTATCGAGGAGATGGACACCAGCAACATGAGCAAGGAGGACATCGCCAACGCCAGGTGGAAGAAGCTCACGCGCAAGGTCAAGAAGGAGATCGACAAACGCGAGGGGCGCAGAGACATCTTCTTCGCCGCGCTCGAACAGGCCCGCGACGACTCCCTCTCCATCGAGGATCGAGCCGCCGCCGCCGCCAACGCCGCGGCGAAAAATCCCCGATTCGCCGGCGGCAAGGACAACGCCGGCGCCGCCGCGTCCAAGGACCCGAGCAACTACAACCCGGCCATGATCAAGGAGAAGATCAACAAGTCGCTGAAGGACCGCGAGGAGCTCGAGGATGAGATCGCCGCGTGCGTTGAGGAGGGGTACCCGGTGATCACCGCGTGGGTTGCGTTTGAGGAGGAGGACAGCTGCGTCGAGTGCGTCAAGGCTGTCCGCGCTTCCAAGAAGCACGAGCGCAAGATGAAGGCTAAGAAACTCGTCGGTCTTGATGAGCAAGACGGGCTCCCGGGGGAGTACGACGTTCGCAAGCTCGAAGGCGATCTCACCCTGGAGATCAAAACCGCGCCGCCCCCTTCCGACATCCTCTGGGAGAACCTTCACTACTCCATGGACACCTTCTGGAAGCGCGAGCTCCGCTCCAACTTGATCATGTGGGGTTTCCTCATCATCAACGTGTTCGCGATCGCGGGCGCGAAGATCACCTCCGTCACCCTCCCACCCAAGATCCCGGTGTGCGAGGAGGTCCAGGCGGGCGGCCCCTTCATGCAGTGCCCCGCCCTCTGGAACCTCGACTCGGACGACGCGGCCGTCGCGGCGCAGGCCAGGCTGGACATCATGCCCTTCGTCAAACTGGAGAAGAGCGCGTCCGCCTGCGATGACTTCCTCGAGTACGATCAGTTCATCGGCAACATGACCAAGTACGCCAACTGGTACGCCGGAACTAGCGTCGCGACGGGCGCGCCCACCGACGCCGCGGGGGTGACCGCCTTCCGCGACAAGACGGCTGGGGCTGTGTGGACCGGCGGGTTCGACGACACGACGCACATCGACGAGTGCGCGGCGCAGATCTGCTACAGCTGCTACTGCAAGAAAAACACCGAGGAGGATTTCTGCAAGACGTACAACGAGAACGAGGTTGAGTTTAACCTCATCATCGTCGGCGCCATCTGCGTGTCCGCGACGGCGAACCTTATCATTAAGGAGCTCGCCATCAGGCTCTCCTTCTTCGAGAGGCCCCACAGCACAACCGCACGCGAGCTCGGCATCGCCGAGAAGATGACGGTGGCGCTGATGGTGAACATGTGCCTCCTGCCCCTGCTCATGACCACGCAGCTCGCGATTCCCTCGTGGCCCGGCAAGTTTGACGACACCAGCTCGGGTTGGTTCAACGACTTTGGCAACACCCTGGTGCAGATCGCGTTGATCAACTCCATCTCCTTCCCGTTCACCTTGCTCTCCCCGGTGATCATCTGGAGGCTTCTGGTGCACTTCCTCACGCCGTCGGTCAAGTCCCAGAGGCAGCTCAACGAGCTGTGGACCCCGCCGCCGTTTCTGCTTTCAGAGCGCTACGGTCAGATGAACGCCGCCTTCCTCTACACCATCATCTTCTCCTCTGGCATGCCCCTGCTCTACGTCGGGCACTTCGTCAAGATCGCGCTCGATATCGTCATCGATCGCCTCATGCTCTTCAGGGCGTGCGTCCAGCCGCCGAGGTACACCGGAAAGCTCGCGGCGCAGTTTCTTTACATCGTGCCCATCGGCATCATCCTTCACTTTCTGTTCGCCGTGTACATGTGCGGCGAGAGGGACCTGCCCACGCACACGCTGGCCAACGGCGTGTTTGGCAAGTGGCCCGGTGGCCCGGACCAGGCGGTCGCCATCCGCGACAGCCAGTTCGACTTCACCGCGAGGCTCCAGCGCGTCAACGGGCTCATCCCCTTTGTCTGCGCCATGGTCACCGCCGCGCTGGTGCTCATCGCCACGATCGTGCTGCAGGTGCGCAAGCTCAAGAAGAAGGGGCAGATGGAGGCTGAGGGGTGCCCGCCGCTGTCGGAGGCAAAGGCGAAGAAGCTCATCACCGACCTCACGTCGTACCGCATCACGGATAACCCGGCGTACAACCACCTGTTCCCGCCGGGCGAGGAGGTGAGCGAGGGACTCTGATCACGCATACGCGATCACACATAACCACAACTAGTCAAAATAATTGGCGTTCACACTCCCCGACAAGGGTGGTCGACGGGGTCGAACGCGGCATCTATGTAGATCCCCCGTGTTTCTCAAGCAATGATCAATCAAGAACGAAGCTTCAGTTTGATAAAAAGCCGTCCGTGTCTCTCCTCACTAGTAGTTTTCTCTCCTCACCACCCCCTCACCTCTCTCCTCACCACCCCCTCGCCCTGCTCCCGAACAGAGGCCCGTCGTACTCCCCCCTCTCCACCTCGAAATCGTCAGGGCAATCCACCTCTACCAGCCACGCGTGCCCCGGCGGCGCCCGCGTCCCGCCCGGCCCGAGTTGCACCTCCTCGAAGTAATGGCAGACGCGGCCCGAGCCGATTGCGTACGGCGGGGCCAGTATGTCCAAAACAGCCGCGGGCTCCGTCGCCGTGAACACGTGAATGTTACCGCCGTGCCTCGGGTACAGCGCGAACGCTTCGGCGGGTGCGGACACGGACTCATCGCGCACCAACCTCGCGAGCCTGGGCGTGTTTGGCGACGTTCCCGGTACGCCTTCGTCGTCATCCGCCCAGTCGAACGCCCTGACTCGGAGGGTGCCGTAGAGCAGCCTCGACATGACAGTCATGTGCGGGTGGTTGTGGAGCGGGATGGTGGTGCCCTCTTCGTTGAACCGAAAGACGGACATGCTAAACCGGTGCGAGTCGTGTAGAGTGACGCAGTCGATGGCGGACGCCCTGGACATCGACTTGGACCTGGATTTGGACCTGGACGGGGACGACGAGGCGCGGCCGAACAGCTGCGAGAAGAATCCCTGGGCGGGCCGCGCCGAGTCCGCCGAGTCCGAGCTGCTCCGCCTGGACGTCGACGGCGGCTCCATCGCCAGGTGCCTCGGCTCGACGGCGTTCATGTACGGCGCGACGGCGCGAAAGTGGGACTCGCCCGCGGGCGTCGCCACCGGGTCCGCGGGAAGGGTTTCATGGACCTTCTGGTAGAGCTCCACCACTGGATTCATCGGAGCTGACGACGACGCCGCACGATAGGCCTGACGACCCTGACGACGCTCGCGGAAGGATACGGCGACGAAGGAAGTCAAACGTGATATCGTCGGCGCGCGCGCGACGGCAACGACCGCGGAGTGCATGCGTCCGCGCCTCGCGCAGTGTCCAAGGTGTGGACGTGGCCTCGGCAAAAGATGGCAATCGTGCCGTGTGTGTTCACTTTTTGCTAGTTTTACATGTGCGTATGATGAGTTAAATAACGCGCCCTATCGTGGATAAATTCATCGGCTCAGCTCTGGTTCACGATCCTCAGACCGTCCTGCAGCGCCCTGGTGTAGTCGTTGATGGCGTGCACGATCTGCTCGTCCTCCGCCACGCGTTCCTCCTTCTCCGCGTTGAGCGCCGATTTGAGCGACGCAATCTCCGTGAGCGCGATGGTCTGGAACTTGTCATCGTGGGTGTCCGCCCTGCGCGTGATACCCTCGAGCTGTTCCCTGAGCGCGTTGACCCCACCCTCACGCGCCGCCCGTTCCACGTCCACTTTCTCCTGCAGTTTAAAGATGTCCTCGCCGACTCGTTTCAGCGTGTTGGCTTCGCGTTCCAGGCGCTCCACCCGCTCGTCGTCGATGCTTGTCTGGCACTCGTCCACCTTGGCGACGACGCTCTGCGCGAGGTGCTCCACGTCCACCCGCCGCTGCTCGCGTTCCTCGCGCAAACCCTGGTGCAGCTCGGCGAACGAGCGAGTCAGCGCGTCGATGGACGCCTTGAGCCCTTGCTGCATCTCTCGGACGTGCGCCGCTATGCCTTGTTCCATGGCCTTGAGGTCCGTGGATACCTTCTCCTGGAGGAGCCTGTCGGACTCTTGCCGCCGGCGAATCTCCGTCTCCAGGTCGAGCTCGAGCTTCTGCACCTGGTCGTACAGCGCGTTCCGCCGGCCGGTCTCCACCTCCCGCCTCGCGTTCTTCTCGTGCTCGAGGTCGCTGTAAAACCGGGAGAACTTCTCCGCGACGTGCGCCAACCGCCGCGCGGGTCCGCCGTCGTCGCCGGGATACTGGGAGGGTAACGGGGGCGGGACGGGGCCGGGGCTATCGTTCTCGGCCGCGAGGTTCTCGAGCGTTCGGAAGTTGGGCATCTCGATCTTGGAGGCCGCGCCTTTTGGACGGGGGGATGGGGGGGCGTTGGTCAGCGACGCGTTCGTTGTTGGCGATTTCTTCTCGGAAGATGGGACGGTGCACGCGCGGCGACACGGGGCGCGTGGGGGAAACACGCGGGTTCATGCGGGCTCGACGCACTTCTCTTGTCCATCGCGGTCACGGCGGAGGCGCCGGTGGAGTCGGTGGACCGGCTCTGGTACCGCGGGGGGCGCTGTGAGTGTGCGAGGCCGACGGTTCCAACGGATACTGAAACAGAACTCTCGGCACGGGTCGAGATGGCGCTGGCGAGCAGGGAGTAATAGTAATGGATCTGAGTCGACGCCATCACTCGGAAGAGCGCGTTAGCATGCTGCGACACGCCTCGTCTCGTCTCGCCGCGCTGGCGCTGGCCGACTGTCGCGCGTCCGCCGTCTCCCACGCGCGTCTCCCCCCTTCGCTGACGTCCTGGCGCACCGCGGGCGCGCGCGATCCGTGGGCGGAGGTGGCGCTCAGGCGGCACTCCACGTCCTCCCCCGAGGCGAAGCGGGAGGCCAACGCCGCGGCCGCCCGTCGCGCGCGCCTCGCCGCGACGACCGCGCGAGGGCAGGGATCCGCGGCGTCCGGCGGGCTCTACCTCGCGGCGCTCGCCATCGGCATGGTCGGCGTCACCTACGCATCCGTGCCCCTCTACCGCATGTTCTGCCAAGCCACCGGCTTTGGCGGCACCACCCGGCGACGGACCCTGGAGGACAAGCTGTCGGAACAGAGTGCCCTGCCGGAGAGCGTCAAGACCGCCGCGGCGAACAGGGAGGTTGTCATATCGTTCAACGCGGACGTCGCGGAAGGGATGCCTTGGCGGTTCGTCCCCACGCAGAAGAGCGTCAAGGTCAAGCCCGGGGAAACCACCCTCGCGTTCTTCACCGCAAAGAATCGGTCCGACAGGGACATCACCGGCGTCGCCACGTACAACGTGCAGCCCAACAAGGCGGGGAGCCACTTCAACAAGGTGCAGTGCTTCTGCTTCGAGGAGCAGCGGTTACGGGCGGGGGAGGAGGTGGACATGCCGGTGTTCTTCTACCTCGACCCGGAATTTGCGTCGGATCCCGCCATGGTGGACGTGAACGACGTGATGCTGAGTTACACCTTCTTCAGGAGCGACGATTTCGACGAGCTCGAGGAGGAGGAGGAGAGGGGGGCGACGGTGGGGGTGAAGGTGCACGGGACCGGGACGGTCCCGCCGGGAATCAAGGGTCACGCCGCGCTGTGGTAGAGTAGTCTATGCTTGTAGCGATAAATCTGCGACACATCTGCCGCGTTTCGTGGGCATTCATTTCAAAACTTCAGGCGCACGCCCCTCGCTTCCCCGACTGCGCGACGATGGGGAAGCGTAAGAAGAAGGAGGCGAACCTCAACATGCCGCGAAGGAAGCGTGCGGATGAGCTCGCGGCGGCTGTGGCCAAGGAGGCGCAGGAGGAGGCCCGCCTGGGGGAGGTCAGCGCGGACGTGCCGATGGCGGATCTCGTGGCGTCCTTCGCGGACGAGCTGCAATGCGGGCTGTGCCGGGAGATCTTCACGGACCCGTGCACGCTGCCGTGCGGCCACAACTTCTGCCGCGCGTGCGCCGAGGAGAGGCTGCACGGCAAGGGGGTGTACAAGAACGAGTGCCCGCACGAGAGATGCACGCAGCCGTGCTACGTCAAGGACCTCGAGCGCAATCACACAATCGCGAGCATCGTATCGACGCTCAGGGACGGCGTCGCGCCCTTCGCCCCGGGATTCGACCGAGCCCGTGGCCGCGGAGGCCTTCCCGGAAAGGCCGATACGAAACAGAAAAGGAAAAAGGCCGCCGAGACGGACGCGGCGGTCGCGAACGGGGACGACGGAAAGGGCACCACCGCGGCGATGACCGCCCACAGAGGGGTGCCCACGCTGGCCGAGTGCGCCGTGCTCGTCAAGGAGATCCGGGAGATCGACGCCGTATCGGACCACCTGCGACGCACACTGACTCAGCTTAGGGCCACACGGAAAGCGAGAGAGGCGAAGGAGGCGAAGCGGCTGTTGAGCCGCGCGTCCGTCGACGCCGGCCCGCGTGTTGAGCCGCGGGTTGGCACCCAGACAAAGGAAGGGGGCGGGGCGGTCGAAACCCAGACCCAGACCCAGACCCAGACCCAGACCCAGACCCAGACCCAGGCGGCGCTGGGCCAGTGCGCGCGGCTCAACATGACGCAGGCGCGCCACCTCTACCTCATGGCCCACGGGACGGCGCCCAAGAAAGGCACGACGCTCAAGAAGCTACGGGCGGCGGCGGCGGTGTTCGACCCCGACGTCGTCGCCGCGGTGCTAGGGGCCCAGGACGGGGACGACGAGGACCCAGGTTCGAATCCCGCGTGGGACGAACACGCGGCGGAGGCTCGACGCAAGCGGCGCGAGACCGTGGCGGCGGAGCGGGCAACCCTGATCGTCCCGCCGGGGGAACGAAGGAGGGCGGTAGGCGTCGCGCCCCCGTCGCGCGTGTTCACCTTCACTCAGGCGACGGGCGGCGGCAAGGAGAACGCCGCGACAACCAACGCCGGGGAGAGTAACAAGTCTCGGTTCGCCGCGGACGTCGCGCGGCTCAACAGGCTCGACCCCGACGGCGCCATCGCGGTCTACGCGGAGGAGGTTGGCGCATCCACCCCGCTCCCGCGGGCGGTGACGCACCTCCTCTTCGACAACGGCCGGCGCTTTGACAACTTTTCCGACGCGTCCAGGGTGGTGGCCAAGCGAACCGTGCGGTACCTCGAGGCTGTGTTACGCGGCGTGTGGGTCATCCACGTGGACTACATGAAGGACTGCGCGTCCGCCGGCAAATGGCTGGACGAAAAAGAGTACGAACTGAGGGACGCGGGCATAACCCATAATGCGAAGTTCAAACGCAAACGAGAAGCGATCGGAGTCGAAGCCGACGACGCCCTCGACGCGTTGGACCCGCATATGTTGGAGCTGGGCCCGCCCGGCGGACGGAAACGCGCGGCGGAGGGTGCGATCGGCGTGTTCGTGGGCGAGCGCGTGCGTGTGGCGTCGCTCCCCGCGGACGTCCCGGTGACGCTCACCGAGTTTTCTCGGCTTCTCGAGCTGGGCGGCGCCGTCGTCACGATCGGGCCGGCGTCGGATCTACCGTCGCCGCCCTCGCCGTCGCTCAGGGTGTCCGACAGTCAGGACCAGGTCCCGGAGAGCCAGCCGTTCGGGTGCGAGTTCGGCGGGGCCTCGCAAGGGGGGGTCGTGGTCAGCGCGGTGAAGTCGGGGCAGCCGCCCACAGCCATCGTGGTGTCGGACATCAAGGAGCTGGACGGTGACGTGGCTCGGCGGGATCTCGCGGTTGACTGGCACTGGGTGTTCCACAGCATCGTGCACCACAGGGCGTTGGATAAGGAGCCGTACCTCCGGGCGCTGCTGGAGACGGGGAACGAGTAAGGGGAACGAGTAGAATAATAGGTAGCACGTCGTGTGAGTCTCGTTACAACCTACGAAGGTAACATAGATTTGTACTCTCATCGATCAGTTGGACGCCTCGAGGGTCTTGTCGGCGGCGGGGCCGGGGTAGGTGCAGATACCGAGGCCCTGGATGGGCTGGCACTTGGCGGACATGGGGCACCCACCGTTGGGGTACATGCCGTTGGGCTCGCAGATGAGCGCGCACTGCGACGGCGCGGGTGAGCCCGGGGTTTGGAGCACGCACTGGCCCTCCGCGGTGGCCAGTCGGTACTTGTCCGCCGGGCAGGGCTTGCTCGGGGAGCACTCGGGGGAGCAGAAGGAGCCGGGGAGGCCCTGGATGGACACCTTATGCTCGTCCGGCATGCAGGCACCGGTGTTGGGGTTGCCGTAGGGAAGCTTGTGCCCTGCCATGGCTTCCGCGTCGAACAGGAACTCGGGCGTGAGCTCCATGACGTGGAATCCGCCCTCGGGTACGGATTGGGCGGCGAGGGGGACAGCCTCGGGGGTCTCCCTGGCGGCGTGCGCGCCGCAAGCGAGCGCGCCGATGAGGGCGAAGAGGAGGATGGCGTACTTCATCGTCGGATACCGTGCGATGCGCGGTCCTCGAGTGGTGGCTCAGATCTGATGAGGGGCGTTTTTGGATTTGATACCTTTCCGCAGTGAGAGGACAGGACGTGGAGGAGAACTAACAAGGTCATTTCCCCGGTCGCGATGTCGCAGCGCGCGTACCTGTGGGCGTTCGTGATCGCCGCGTTCACGTCGTGGTCGCTCAAGGGCATGGCGATGTCCGTGAGGTGGGACCCCGGCGTGTCCAAGCCAGTCCGCGACACGTTCGCGTCCGTCGAGCGCTCGATGGGGTTCGGCGGAGGGGGCGTGCAGACCCATCCTCACGGCTACCGCCCCATGCCGGGGCTGCACGCGGGCTGGATCGCGGGGCGCAGGAACGACCTCTCCGACAGCCAGTGGAAGAGCTTCCGCGATAATCTCCCGCTGCTCGCGATCGCCGCGGTGGCCACCTCGGCACTGGCGCGCGCGATGCGTCGAGCCGTCAAGGATGCAAAGGATGCCGGCAGGGTTCTCGTCCCGTTCCACGTCGTCTACGGCGCCGTCTTCGCCTTCTTCCTGCACGGATTCGGCGCCATCTGGCCCATCGGCCTCGCCGTGGCGCACTATTTCGTGTCTCGCGCCACCGCGGGGGTGCCCACGGTGGGCTTACTCGTGGTGTGGGCCTCCGCAATCGTCATGCTCGCGAAGGTTCAATTCGGCGCCGATAAATGGACTTTCGCAGCGCTCGGATCGATGTCCCCACTCCTGTCCCCACTCGCCGGTATGGACGCGTGGCACTTCCGGGGGTTCATGCCGCGGTGGTGGATCCACTACAACCTGGTGACCCTGCGGATGATCAGCTTCGGCTGCGACCTGCACTGGCGACGTATGGGACGCGAGTCATCGGGGGATGAGAAATCCAAATCCGCGGTGCCCACCGGGGACTACTGGAGCCTGGTGTCTAAACCGAGCGATAAGGTGAGGTACTCGCTGGGCGAGTACCTGGCGTACGTTACGTACCCGCCGCTGTACATCGCGGGTCCCACCGCCGCGTTCAACGCGTTCGCCTCGCAGCTTCGAGCGCCTTTGACCGGCGGGGCGTTGGAGCGAAGGGCGGTTGTCAGGTACGCCGCGGTCAAATTCGCCGCCGTGTTGCTCATACTGGAGGTATGGACGCACACCATCTACGCGAACGCGATGTGTAAGTCGAGGGTGTGGCTGTGGGGCGAGCGCGTGGGCTTGGGTTCGTACGGGCCGTTCGAGGTTGGCGTGCTGTCGCTGATGGTCCTCAACTTTATGTGGCTGAAGTTCACCGCCATCTGGAGGTTCTTCCGGCTCTGGGCGCTGGCGTCCGGGGTGGAGGCGCCGGAGAACATGCTCCGATGCATCAACAACAACGCCACCATCCTCGGCTTCTGGAAAGGATGGCACGCGTCCTACAACAGGTGGCTGGTACGGTACATATACGTGCCCCTGGGCGGAGCCAGATACAGGCTTCTAAACGTCTGGGTCGTGTTCGGGTTTGTCGGGGCGTGGCACGACAAAATCGCGTGGCACCTCATCCACTGGGCGTGGATATTCGCACTCTTCCTCGCGCCCGAGATCGCGGCACACGCCATCGGCGCGAGGTTCTACGGCACCCCAGAGAAACGTCGATCGAGAACGTACGTACTGGGGAGGGCTATCTGCGGCGGTGCCATGATCCACGTGCTCGTCGCTGGGAACATGGTCGGGTACGTCGTGGGTCTGGACGGCCTGTCCCAGCTCGGTAAGCTGTATGTGGACGACCTGGGGAGCGCGATGAAGTTCTTTGGCATCACCATGGCCATGATGTCCGCCGCGGCGCACCTCGGGTTTGAGCAACGCGCGAGGGAGGATGAGGCGAAGGCGAAGGCGAGGATCGGCGCGGTCGTGGCTGAGGGCGTGGGGACGGTCGGGGCGGGGAGAAGGAAGGGCGGGAAGGGCGGGCGCGGCACCGCGGGTGATAAGGCGCCCGCGGGAAACGCGGACGCCGGGGACGGCGGGCGATGAGCATAGCGGTAATATCATATTCAGCGCGCTGAGTCAACAAGAGCTTCTGGATACAAAAAGACACATTCATACGCCCCCACGTTTTGGCGTCCCGCCCGCCCCGAGGGAGAGTTCTCGCATTGCACCGCGCGCATCGCGGCGTCCACGTGCCCGATACCGAATCCTACGAGACGCGCGTACCGCTCGCGTGACCCTTCACGATGTCCGGCGAAGCCCCACCCGCCGATCGCGCGGATTGTTACGTAAGTCACGGGGCGTCCGGGGCTTCCGATCGACACATGGATACCACTGTTCCCGCGCCCGCCCCTGCCGCGTCGGTCCCGAAAGAGACGGACGAGGACGTCGCCAAGCGCCTGTCTCACGAGTTGAACGTCACCGGACGCGCCAGGAAAGCCCCAGCGCCGTCCTACGTCCCCGCGCCCATCAAGCCCGGGCTCGATCCCGAGCGATTGAAGCAGCTCCGCAGGCGGCAGAGAGACAAGGAGCGAGCCGTAAAGGATGCCGCCAAGGCCAAGGCCAAGGCCAGGCGCGCCGCCGCGGAGGCGAAACGAAAGAAGAGGAACGCGGATACGAAGAAGCAGATTCGGGTCAAGCCCAGGGACGCATCGGACAGGCCGCCGAAGAGACCCAAGAAGGCAAAGCCAACCTCCGACGACGAGCTCCTCTGTACGGACCCTCTACTGAACGTCGAGCCCCTCAACGAGGAACCCGAAAACTACGCAGACGACGACGTCGATGCCAACGCCGACAGGGAGAACATCGACCTGGACACCCCCCAGCCCCAGCTACCGAGGCTGGCCAGTCCGGAGGAGGCACCCGGTGAGTCACAGCCCAGTGAGTCACTACCCGGGCCCGGTGACTCACCGCCCGTGGTCGTCGACTACGGCGTCCTGGGTGACGACGAGGACTGGCAGTCGAAGCTGCCGCGGCGTGAGATGCCCCCGCCCACAGGATACTCCGCCGGTACCCTCGTGTGGGCGTTCCTCAGGGGATCGCAGAAGTACCAGACGCATACGGATGAAGCCGCGGGGGTGTGGTGGCCGGGGCGGATTTGGAAGCTCCGGAACGCGAAGAGCGCGGCGAAGCTCTGGCGCGACCGGGGCGCGCCCCCGTCGCAGCCCAAGGCGCTGGTCCGGTGCCACGGCGACGGAAGTTTCGTGTGGTGCGGGCTGAACGAGCTCGCGAGGTACACGGGCGACGCCGAGCTGCGCGAGGCGCGAGCGGCTGAGCTGTTCGCCGCCGTCACGGGAGGCCGGCGGAAGCGCGACTGGACCGCCACCGGGGGGATCCGGGTGTACCTCCAGCACGTGCGCAAGGCGCTGAAGGAGGCGGAGGAGGCCGAGCTGTTGGACTGG
>MDSX01015554.1_pt1 | contig 18926 bp, 27 predicted proteins | sample 811141 | NCBI WGS metagenome assembly MDSX01 (sample SAMN05326642, study PRJNA326480) | marine metagenome | isolation source: seawater | place: Atlantic Ocean: South East | collected 2010 | reverse complement strand
TAGTGAAGGTAGTGAAGGTAGTGAAGGTAGTGAAGGTAGTGAAGGTAGTGAAGGTAGTGAAGGTAGTGAAGGTAGTGAAGGTAGTGAAGGTACTCCGGAATCTTGGGAAGATTTAGCATCTGCTAGAATTACATGTAATAACTGTAATAAAACTATATCTTCACCAAATAACGTAATTAATACTATTCGTGTGGAAAAAGATGGACAATTGAAAAACTTAAAATTTTGCAGTACAAATTGTTGTAGCAAACAAAAATTTTCTAAAAAATCAGGAATTAAAGGAGGAAGACAAAAAGTAGGAGAATAATTGAATCTTAAAATTAAAATAAATTTTAAGATTACATCAATAATTTTTTTTTAAAACCAAAATTTCTATTATTTCAGAAATTTTTGCGTCTTCATGTAAAATATCTACATTTCCTTTTTCGTCTAGAAAGTGTAAATTACAAATTTTATTTTTTAACATATTATTTAAAGCAGAATCTAATTCTCTTGGATATTTTTTATTAATTGGAACAGTCAGTTTGCAAAATCTACTTTTATAAAGAAGTAATATTTTTACTTGATTGTTTTTAATAAATAAAATTTGTGAAGTAATTTTATGTCCTTTTAACTCGGGAAACATTTATTATTAATTCTAAAATTTCTTGTTTAAAAATCAATTTTTAAAAGATTATTAGTTTAATTAATAAATGGATACTAAAATACGAAATATTATAATAATAAGTTCTGTAGTTGTATTAGCTATTGTGGGAATTACTTTAGGTATTGTTTTACATAAAAATTCTAATAGTCCAATAAAACCACCTGTTAGTAAGAGAAAAAAATTCTATGGAAATTGGTATTATTGGTGGGGTACTTATTGTATGGATAAAGGACAGGGTGTAGATTGTCCTGTGACTTTATATGATTATTTAAGTCAAATAAATGTAGAACCAAATACAGCTTTTTACTTGGGGACCGGATGTTATGAAGATGGTAATCCGGCAACTACATGTAATTTTGGTAGGTGGGATTGTGATAGTATTAAAGATCAACCTTCAGTTTATTTTAACTCAAAAAATATTCAATTAAAAAATCAAATAATAAATTTTGGAGGGTACGGTACTTGTAATAATACGTATGGTATAACCTTACCAAATAATTATTGTAATAATGATCTAACATCCATAGGTCCGACTATTGTTTGGACAGATTCCTTGTTTGGCTTCTTACCAGAAGCAGGAGAAATTATAAGCAAAGGTTATACAGGAGCTTCGATAGATATTGAAGCAGTACCGCCTGCAAAGTCTAAGGATGCTATGGATGGAAGTGGTTTAATCAGTTTATTACATAAATGGACACAATCAGATCTAGATATAATTATTACAATGCCTGGAAATGGAGTTCAAGATGATTATGGCGGAATGAAATGGTTTGAAAATGTTGCTAACAGTCCTAATTTTAAGAAAGTTTATGTTTGTTTAATGTACTATGCTTTAATAAATGATACTGAAAAAGCAAAAGGAGGAACTTTAGAGAATCCACAAAAATTAATAACTTCACTTGAAACTGTTTGGTCTGGTCCGAGTAGTAAATATAAATTAGATCCCGAACAAATTATTTTAGGATTATCCTTTGGTCAGACTGAAAGTCCGCAAACCTTTTTTACTGGTGATAAGGGTAAAAGTATTTTTGAATTAGCTTCAGGTGGTATATCAAGATGGGTTGAACATGGAGGAACAATAGGTGGAGAGTGTTATGGAACGGATTGTCCTAAATGAAATTAAATTAGTTAGAGATGTAAAATAAAAGTTATTGATAAAGATGACTTAAAAAGTATTATAATTCAGATAAATGAATTATAATAAGTTAGAAAACTTAAGTTTTTCAGAATTAAAAGTATTATCAGAAAAACTTGGTATCAAACCAAAAAGAAGTAAAGAAGAAATTTATCAAGATGTTGCCAAGGCATTCAAAGAATATGAACACTATAAAAAAACTCATATTGATAAATATAAAAAAATTAAACAGTTGGGGAAAAAAGGAAAAGAAGGAACAACTTTTTTAGTTACGGATGGAAAAAAAGAATATGCAATGAAAACTTTTAAATCTCAAAAATCTTCCGCTAAATTAAAACAAGAAGGTGCTTTACAACAAAAAGCGTCTAAAAAAGGCATATCACCGCAAGTTTTTGTGGTTGATACGGTTTCAAATTACATATTAATGGAAAAAATGGATCAACATTTAATTGATCTTTTAGAAAAACAGCAAGGAGTCTTAAAGAAGAATCAGCAAAAAGAAATTATTAATATTTATAGAAATTTAGACGAAGCTGGTGTATTTCACGGAGACGCGAATATTTTAAATTATATGATTTACAATAAAAAAATATACATTATAGATTTTGGAATGGCAAAACCCATAACAAATGAATTAATTCATAAATTAGGCACATCCACACCAAATATTCATATTATGACTTTAGGTTTGATTTTAAAGCTAAAAGAATTAAACTGTCCTGCAGAATCTTATAGTTTTTTGAAAAAATTTATGTCTCCAGAACAAATTGTAAAATTTAATCTTTAATTTTTATTTATTATTATACAAATCATAAATAAATGTACCTCGTGCTATAGGATGTAAAGTATTTATATTTTCAATTTGTTCTTTAGGAATTTGATAAATATCTGATGTATTATTTAAGCTATTAATAATATAAACTATAGTATTTTCTTTATAAATGTAAGAATCTTCTAAATTACATTCTATAGCAGCATATATTTGTTCGATATTTTTTAACGGTAATTTTTTATATTGTTTTTCTTTTTCTCTCATTTGCTTAGTCATAAGTTCGTAATATATACCTTCAATATTTCTAGATAATATATATAAAGAGCATAATAATTTTTCATAATGAATATTTTTAATATTACAAAATTTTGAAACTTCATCAATTCTTTCAAAAACTTTTTCTCTAAAAGTACAAATTGCATTTGCACGGGAATCATATTCTGTATAGCCTGCGCGAACAAATCTAGCTGCATCAACTATTCCTTTTAGAATATAGAGATTATAAAAAGCTGAACCAATTTGATTTTCTATTTTAAGCCATTCTTTCATAAAAATTTGATAACTAACTTCTATATTATCATATTCTTGTTCTTCTAAAGGTAAAATTATTAAAGATTGTAAGAGATCAATACAATAATGGTCGTATTCTTGGAATAATTTAGATTCTGTATTATAAGGTGCTAACATTTCAGTGACATGATCGGAAACTGATTTTTTATTATCTTCATCCCACCCCGAAAGCCAGTCTATCTTTAATGGATAAAATAAATTTTTAACAATTCGTTGTAGTTTTTTAGAGTTTTTTGTTTCTCTTTTTTCTCGTAGTTCTTCGGCTACTGTTACTAAGAATAACTTTGGGTCTGCGACCCAATCAAAACGATCACTCATAAAACCAACATCAGTATGTCCCATACTTGCCCACAATGGACCATCTTCCATATTTTCTATAAAAGAAAAACCAAAATCAATAACTACAGGATAATGACCTAAAGTAGGTACTACAAATTGATTTTCTTCATCCAGGACATACAGAAATACTAAATCTTTGTTACATTTTTTCATCATAATGTTGTTAGAATGTAAATCATAATGCGTAAATTTTTTTTTGTTTTGTGCAATAACCAAACTTAATAAAACTTGTTTTATTGTGGAAACTAAGATTTCTTCAGAAATTTTATTTGGTTTAGCTCGAATGTAATTATAAAATTTACAACTTTTTTCTAAATAATTACAAAGTAAAACTTCTTTATAAATAGGATATTTAACATTTGTAATATCAAAAGGATCACCTTCCTTTCGACTGTAGGGGTTAATTTTACAATTAATGATTCCAAAAGTCTTACAAAAGTGCGGGCAAAATGTAGAAATTTCATTTAAACCTTCCATTACAGTATTTTCATGTTGAATAAGATAATTAATATATTGTGAAATTTTAAAAACATATTTATCGTTTCTTGTATTTAAAATATTTATAGTCCCGACTAATCCTTGTTTTCCCGCTTTTGGGAAAGTTTCTGGGTTTTCTAACCATGTTTTCCAATCATTATTTTTATTTTTTTTATAAGATTCTATTAAGCTAGACTGATTATTTCCTAAAAGACCTTGTTCTGTCATTTTACTATAATCTTTCTACTTTTAAGTATTTAATTAAAAATATTGTTTTAAAGTAAAAAATCTCATCATTCACCGAGCGTGGGAATAACGGGTATACTTGAATTTTTTCTAAGACAACACAAATTCCACGTTTAAATACAGCTTCATTAAAAGCTGTAGAAGGATATATTGATACTTTTAATCTTCCAGGTCATAAAAATGGAATTAATTCATAAAATTAATGTTATAATGTCTAGCATCAATAAAAATATTGAAATGGATAGTAAAAATATTGAAATTAAAGATTCTTTAATACATGACAAATGTATTTTTGGCAAAAAAGATCTACCTAAAAATTTATTAATCACAATATCCTATCATTTTTAATTGATACAAAAGAAAAGAATACTACAATTTTATGTCCAGATTTATAGGATTCAAATAATTTTCCAAAAATCATTAAAAAAATGTATTGATTATAGTTTAAATATAGATATTCCGGACTTGAATAAAAAATATTTACTAGTCGGTGATCCTAATTAGTGTAAAAATCATAATTTAATCGGTCATTTGTTTAATGATAAAGCTGTAGTCGGGCTTGATAAAAAAAACATATAATCATCAGCTTAATAATTGTTACAATCAAAATACAGAAATATATACTTCTAGAGAAATTAAAAAAGGTGAATAACTATCTTTTTCTTACGAAAAAAACTATTGGTATCATAAAAAATTTTCTGGAAAGAAAAGGAATAATGATAAATTTTAATATAATATAATTTATATTATATTAAAATAAAATGATGCTTCAATTGGTAGTTAATATCCTTATTGTAATTTTTTCAGTCCTATCTTTGGTAGGTTTAGTCTTTTTATCTCAACTAAGTTTTTCTGGTGAAAAAATGAATGATGATACTTTAATCGTTAAAAATGTAACTAATACTAAATTATTTTTCTCCAAATTCACTATAGTTTTAATTTGGTTACAGATTTTTTTCTCGTTTTTAGCGGTGATGATTTCTTTTAGTAAATAAAATTTTACTTTAATGGATACATTTTATTATGTTCATATATAATAAAATGTCTACAAAATGGATTATTATTTCAATGTCAGTATTACTATTACTGTTTTTAGGACTAGGATTTTTTGGCAAACATTATAATTGTGATAATCAAGGTAATTGTCATTATAATTACTTTGAACTTGCAGGATTGAGTCAAAAAGATTGTAGGGGTTCTTGTAAAAAAGTAGAATCCAATCAAAATTCTGCTATACAAAAAGTTGATATTATAAAACCTAAAGATAAATATGATTGTGATATTAATACAAAGCAATGTATTAGTAGTCCAACTGGTAATTATGAGACATTACAATCATGTAATGACAAATGTTATAAAACACGAATCGAAACGCGATTTGTACCAATAATTAGAGATCGCCCTGTATTCTTTCCACCGCACAGATATTCATATCCGCACTATCCTCCACCTCCACCTCCACCTCCACCTCTACCTCCACCGCCACCACCACCTCTACCACCACCTCTACCTCCACCGCCACCTCCACCTCCACCGGCAACAATAGAACCATTTAGAATAGCTCAATATTATTGTTAAAAATTACTAACAATGTTTTAATACCTAAAATTTATTAGAGAAAGTGTTTCGATATAAAATTTATATTTAAAATTGTATGAGCCACCCAAATAATGTAAAGACTCATATTTTTTTTTAATACAACTAATAATATTATTAGCATAATTAATCATATTATTAAGAGTTTTAATATCTTCTTGATCTTTTTCATTTTGAATGATTCGTACGTATAAAGATTGCTGTATTGCTCCAAAACGAGCAATTTGTTTTATAAAATCCATAGTATCAATGCTGTGCCGTCGAATAATTCTTTGTTCTATTTTATTTATAGCTACATCTAAATCTTCATAGTCTCGAATATCTATAATAACTTTATTATTATAAAGAGTTGTTGTATTAAAATTTATATTTGTTCTCCAATTTATAATTTGTAAACTTTTCAAAGTAAGATTTTTTGAAGATAAATTATAATTGTTTTGAAGGTAATTTTCCAAATTTTTTTGTGCGAGGGTGACTTTAGGAAATACCCATAATTCTTCAGTATCTAAAATAGATTTAAAATATTTACAAGATTGAATAATTTTTGATAATTCATTTAATGTTAGATTTTTACTAACATTTGTAACCCATAAATCTTCTGGAAGAAACATCTTCTAAAAATAATATATATTTTATATATTATTTTTCAATTTTATGATTTTGGGCTAGGTCTATGAATATACCATCCACCAGGATCCTGAGGAGATTATCCCCCTGCAAACCGTAATTCACATACAGAATTGTTACATGTTGTTGGATTCATTAATCGCCATTGCTGATGCTGTGTTCCATAGGGTTCCCCTAAAGTAGAGTTGTAAATTAAAGTCATATCTTCACCAACTTTAAGGCTATTTTCAATTTCTGTTTTTTTGAGATTCTACGTTATTTTCAAGAGTATCTATTTGACTTTTTTGAGAATTGGTGGAAGTTTGAAGGCTTGATAAATTAGAATTTTTGTTTATAAGTTTTTGTGTCACAAAAACTGTAATAATTGTGATTGTTACAATACCTAATAAATAAATAATTAAAATCCATATATTATGTTGTGTAAATATCATATATTTTTATTCATATATGATATTATAATTTATACTTTTTGTAAAGTACCCTCAAAATCGACGTAATAAATTTTGTATAAGCGGTAGCCTTTTTTTGGGATATTTTCTTTAATATAGTTCAAGCAATTATCACAAGGTTTAGACATAGTGAGAATATTACCAACTTTATTAGTCCTAAAAACAAATAAATTTACTTTAGTTCTTTTTGTAGTATTTTTCAGATTATCTACTGTATTGACTTCTGCATGTATCGAAGTATGTTGTTTATCAACATTGTAATAATTTATCCCATGCCCGTAAAACATACTGATTATTTTTACTAAGAATCAGGCATGCCATATTAGCTTTACCATTATGTTCATTAGGAATCTTTGCGCGTTTCTCAGCATATTCCAAACCCAAATTCAACAAATTCTTTTGGCACATTTTTCTTATTTCTTAGGACTTTCCCATATTTTTCAATTTTTTAAAAAAATATATTATATCTTTACGAATAATAAAAATGAATAAATTTGTATTACCTTTTTCTTTATTATTTGCTAGTATTTTAGTATTTGTATTAGCCGTTCTTTTTGTAGAAAAACATGATATTTATACGGATTCTACAACTTCGGATGCCTGCACAAAGAATCATGGAGTTACTGCTACCACGGCAGATGGAGCAGAATGTGGTGCATGGAGCGATGATAATTGTTGGAAAGGTAAGTATCATCAAAAGGATGGTACATGTGTAAAACCGGCAGATTATGTAGATTTAGGATTATTAATCCTATCGGTAGGATTATTTATTGCCTTTATAGTAACTTTAATATTGGCAACTCATAAAAAAAAGTAAATTAGATTATAAATTTAATTAAATTTATAATAATAAATGGAATCGAATTTAATTTGTGAAAAATATGAAGAAGATTTATTTTTATATTATACTATCGGATTTTCCCAACTTTTTGACTTAGAAACAGGGAAAATAATTACAATTATTGGTGAACACCATAATAGAGCGGATTTACCTTTTTCGCAAGAACAAGGGGACCAATTAGCACGTGAACATAGATTAATGCGTCCCCATGAATACATTTTACAAACGGAAATGGACACTTTACTTTTAACTGAAATACCCCCTAATGAATCCATTACGAATCCCCAAATACCCTCTATAAATCTACGAGATATGGCAAAACATCCCTTACAACCAGTTTCTAATAAGCATACTTCTCAAACTAGTTTCTCTGATTTGCGCCCGGAAATTTTTTGGTTGCAAGATAAACCAGGTTTATATTTAGATATTTTATTTGGAAATGATGCATTTTCACAGTTAACTTACGATGAATGGTGTGTTATTAAAGAAAAAATTTTAGATTTATTTAAATATGTTTTGAATTTAGAGACTACACCAATTTCTCTAAAACAATATACAAACAAATTTGTGAATATTTTAAATAAAAAAATTCCAGAATTGCTAAAAAAACAAGTTGACAGACAAAACTATACCTTAGTTACGGAAGAAGAATTAAAAAGAGGATGGACAAAGGTTTTATTACATAATCCGCTATTACACACATATTTTATTCAGATCCAACAAGCAGTATTAGATATAGTTATTTTAAATGAAATATATATTAAAAAAGATTTTCAAAATATAATAATTGTTGTAGGGGATAATCATCGTAAAAATTTTGTCGAATATTTAACAAGATATAGTAAAAGTAAAATGTTATTTGAAACTCATAGTACTACAAATGTAGTAAATCTGAAAGGTAGTTATACTCCAAATACTTTGGAAAAATGTCTAAAAGACTTTAGTCAAACTAAAAGACCAAGAGAACATGATTTTGAAAAAAATAAATTACGTAAAATATAATTTCTATCCGAATTCAAAAATTTGGATAGAATGTCAGCAGTGGGGTTCGAACCCACGCGTACGAATACAGAAGATCTTAAGTCTTCCCCCTTAGACCACTCGGGCATACTGACAACTCTATATTTGATATATTATTTCTTTAAACTAATATATTGTATTGATTATTTTATGGATTTTTGTGGTAAAAAGTGATTTATAGAATAGGTGATATTAATCAAAAGTATCTGATGAGTAACACTAATCAAAAAGTATTCAACAAATTTGTAGTTGATTTCCTAAAACAAAATCAAGATTGTGAAAATATTGTAAATGTATGGAACAGTAAAAAAGTACAAGGAGATCTTAAAAGTATTTTAAACAAGGATGTAACAAAAACTCAAAAAGATCCGAATGCGCCTAAAAAACCTAAATCTTCTTATTTATGTTTCTGTGAAGTAAATAGGAAAAAGGTTCAACAAGATCTTGGTGCGGATACAAAAGTTACGGAAATTACAAAGGAACTTGGTAATCGTTGGAATGCACTAAAAGAAAATCCTAAAAAAGCAACAGAACTTAAGAAGTATGAAAAGATGGCAGGAGAAGATCGTGCGAGATATGAAGATGAAATGAGTTCATATGTCCCTACCGAAGAATTTGTGAAACCAGTTAAGACTGGTCCTAAACGAGCAAAATCTGGATATCTATTTTTCTGTGATGCAAATAGAGAAAAAGTTCAAAAAAGTCTAGGAAAGGATGCTAAAGCTACAGAAATTACTAAGCAACTCGGAGCTCTTTGGAATGAAGCAAAAGCATCTAATAGTATCGCAAAGTATGAAAAACTAGCTAAGTCTGATAAGGAACGATACGAATCTGAAAAAAAAACGACCACAGTTAAAGTAAGTAATAGTAGTGATTCTGGATATCAAAATTTTTGTGATGGTCGTAGATCAGAACTTAAGGAAGAACATCCAAAATTAAAAGCTGTAGAAATTACTAAAATGCTCGCAACACAATGGAAGAATATGGATGAAGATGAAAAACAAGAATTTAGTACAGGAGTTCTAGCATAAAATAATATTATTTTATTAATTATACTTGTAAATAATTAATAAAATCTAAGAGTAAAATCTTTTATACATTTCATTAGGATCTGGTATTGAATCATTCATTTGAGGATGTTTTGAAATAGGTTCTTTTCTAATATGAGAAGGGACACTAGGCGGGTTTTGTAAAAGATGTGGTGTAGCTAAAGGAAATTCCGGATGAACTTTTTGAGGTATATATTGTTGTGTTTCTAACGGTTTTACCATAGGAAAATTATGATCTATTTCCATATCATGATACTGTTCAAACGATTCTTCGTTTAAATCATCATCAATTTGATGTAATTTATAGGTATTGTAAATCGATAAACCGAGTAAGATTAGTAATAATACTGCGCTACTTGTAATTAATAAATTGCTATCCATTATTTGTTTGATAACAATATTATAATAAAATTTTCATATTATAAATTAGTATGAAAATTTATTGTAAGGATAAATTATTTTGTGAAAAAAAGTATGTATTAAGTTTTACAATACTATCATCTTCTTATACTATTACATGGTACCTATATTTTACCATGTCATTATCATTTTTTTATACACTATTAACATCCATATTACTTTTAGCTAACTTATATTTATTATTTTTCCCACCAATTACATTATTTTCACAACCTCTATATTATGAAGATTTAAAAATAACATTAAATTCGAATCCTCAAACTTTTAATTTTGGGGAAGATGAAAAAGGATTTCAAGAAAGTGATTTAACCAAATTACAAGATTATTTTAAATATAGTTTAGGAATTATATCATCATTATTTTTAAGTGTAATTGTTTATTATTATGCTATTACTTGGAAAATATCCAGTAACTTATCTTTTCTAGAAAGTCTTGGAGTTATGGGGGGATTATTTTCTATATGGAAAAGTCTTATATTTAATTTAGGAAAAGTCTTATTATTTTTAATTAATTACAAAAATAATTAAAGAATAAATAAATGAATCAAACTATTAAAATTATTCAATATATTAGTTTATTAATAACTTTTATAGGATTTATCTACTATTTATTATATCTAAAACGACATGAAGCTAAATTACAAATATATTCTCGTATATTTCTATGTATATCTTTGATCTTATTGATATTGACTTATATTTTAGTTATGATAAATTGGAAAGATTATACTAAAAGTAAAGATGAAATGATTATCAATATTATCCAAACAGGTTTCTTATTTATTCCAATTACAATTATTGATATTATTTTAGTATTAAAATAAAGAATAATTATGAATACTTAAAGGATACTTGTATTTACATTAAAAATAATGCTAACTCATGAAAGTATCACTTTTGGTAAATATAAAGGTTTCACATTAGGTCATATTTTAAAGGATAGAAATTATTGTAAGTGGTTGATTGAACAAGATTGGTTTAAAAATGGTTATGAATATCTCTACAATAGAATCCTAGAATATGATCCAAAAGATTATTTTATAATTAAAAAAGATCTAAATAATTTTTTAGAAGATTATGAATATTTTAATTTAAATTCGGTAGCAAATGTAAATTTACCTTTAACTGATTGCGAAAAAATTTGTTATGAATTCTATTTAGATACCATTTTAATTTTGAAAGAAAAAATTTATAGCAGAATGGAAAATGATGAAGAAAATATTTTTAATATTAAAGCACCTACAAAATGGTTGCAAAATTTTGAAAAAGAAAAAGGTATTCCAAGAGAAGAATTTAAACAATTTTTGAGTGCATATGATTTACCAAATATTACTAGTATTGTAGAAAGAATAAAAAAAGAAGGCGGTATTGAATATAAAGGTGCACAATCTTTTTTAATTGCTAAAGAAAAATCATTAGATCAAGAAAAATGGTGGGAAAATATTCTTAAATCTAAATATGGAGAAGATTTAGGAACACAATTTAAATATCAAAATTGTATCTTTGATTTTATTAATATAACTACAAATACAATTTTTGAATGTAAATTAGGGTTAAAAGATTTTAATGAAGATCAACATCAAAAGTATAAAATAACTTTAAATAAATATAGAATTATTTATTTAATTTCCAAAAATTGTGTAATTGACATTGAAAAAACTAAAATATATACTTCAGATGTTAATTATTATATGAATTACCTACAAAAACTTTTACTTGCCGATAATCAAACTTATTTAGATGAAATCATAGTTGATTTTGATGTGGTTTTGATAGAAGATCTTTCTAGTTTATTTGGAAACTAAAAATTAAGTTCTACAATATCCAGAATTTTCATCACAACCTGATGTTTTAGAACATACAAGATCTGGAAATTTTTTAGAACACTTTACATAAGTTGTACTAGGAAAACAACCATAAAAATCTGGTTTGTAAATACCATAATATTGAGGACCGTAACCACATAACATATCTTTACCACACCAACCATTACCACCATCTCCTGTATAAGGCATAGTTCCTTTTCCAGCGTATTTACACTCTATTCCACAATCTATTTCAGAATCTGGCATTAGTGAACCGGGATTTTGATCGTCCGGAATCATATTAACTTTAGATGGAAAAGCTTGTAATGCAGGATCGTTACAAGAAACATCACAATCGCAATTGGATTGATCTGAACTAAATTTCAATCCAGGATCTTGAGTAAAATTACAGTAATTTTTTTCAATACATTTTTGGTAATTTTTACTATTTTTATTATTACAGATATAACCATAGCAACATGTTAATTTTATGATTTTATTATTTTCGTCATAAACAGGTTGAATTTTTTTTGGGGCAGTACAAGAGATAGGTCCACAAACATTTTGAAATTGAGGATATCGTTGCTCAGTAATTTTAGCGCAAGGTTTCTCAAATAATTTTTGATAACCGTAATAAGTAAGACCTCCTAAAATTAATATAATAATTATTATTATACTAATAGTTCCAATTTTTTTTTGGATAAGTGTTAGCATTTATTAAATCTTTACAAAAAAAATAACGTAGAAAGAAATTAACAATACTAATATAAAACAACTTGCAATATATACTCGATTTGTGGAAATTTCTTCCTGTAATTTTTCTTCATGTGAATTCAGTTGTGTTAAATTATTAGTTTGTGAAGTTTTCATGGTATTTAATAATTGTGTATCTAAGTTTAAAATATTGGTATCAAAACTAATTTGCATTTTTTGATTTAATTGAGTAGCTTGATCATTAATTTGGGATATCTGTGATTTTAATTTATCTATTGGGGTAGGTGCATTAGATTCGATCAACCCACCTATTCCAAAAATATTTGCGGCAGCATAACCTAAAGATTCACCAAAATTTGCTGCTTTTATCATTCCATTTGAACATAAATCTGACATGGTTATTTTATTAGAAATAATATTTATTTTATTAAAATAAATATGGCAGGAATATTTGCAGGATTAATGCTCGCTGGTATGATTATTGGTGGAACTGGGACTGCAGTAAAACAAAGTACAACAGATGTAACTGAGGCATGCAAGCAATTAAACGCTGCAAATAAAAATTTAGCTTCAATACAAGACCAATGGAAAAAAATTACCAGCGGAGAACTAAAATTAGAAAATGAAGTGGAAGAATTTCAGAGAAATTTACAATCATCTACAGATGCATTAAATAGATCAACAATTTTTTATCATAACATGTATAAAAAACAACAATATGCAGTCATTACTGGTATTGTAGGATTTTTATTTTTAATTTTTATCTTATTATTTTTGAAAAAAGTTAAATTTTATGAAAAAGTTAAATCTTTATTTAGTAGTAATAAATAAAATGGTAGACCCAGAACCAATTGAACCAGAAGCTAATGATGCCTCTGCGGCTAGCCTAGATGCAGAAACCCTAGAAGATATTAATAAGGAAACTCGAGATCTTGAAAACAAAATTGCAACTGCTTCGTCAGAAGAGGCAAAAAGCTATTACGCTGATTATTTTAAAAATATGTTAACTGGAGATATAGGGACAAAATTACTAGATTCTTTAAAATCGATCAGAAACAAACTTGGCATGAAATCTTCTGCAGAAGATTTACGGAGCGGTATGGAAAAAATTAACAAATATTTAGAAGACAATACTAAAACTTCTGGAAATTTTAATAAAACATTAACAGACTTACAAGAAACATTAAAGAGTGGGGGGAAATTACCAATAGACTTAACTCCATCAGAAGGAAAAGCAGTAACTGAATTCTTACAAAAACAAGGAAATGGTTTATGGAAAGAATTAAATAAAGCTGATTCAGAAATCATGGACGATTTGAAAAAGTATATAAATGACAATGGTGGAGTTATAAAAGATGTGAAATCTGCCGAAGAGTTTATTGCAAATATTGAAACAAAAATAAATGAATTACTAACTGAAAAGAAACTTGATAAAATTACCAAATTATTGCAAGATAACGAGATAAAAAATAGAGAAAAACAGGCTGAAGAAGGGAAAACTGTCAGTACAAGAACATGGGATTCGAGTTCTGTTTTAAAGTTACTATCTGTATTGGTAGTAATAGGTGAAATTAGTGTAGCATTATATATGATAGCAGAATATTGTAATGCTAATAGTGGTTGTATGTATATACAAAAAGTAGCAGATCCTAGTGTATCACAAACATCTACAAAAACATATTGTGTAAATGATAAAACAACATGGGCTCCTTCTAATTGCGGTTGTAATCACTCCCCACCTAAAGATCCTCCTTCTATTGGTACTGATATCAAAGTTTGTAGTGATAGTAAAACATTTCCAGATAGTGTAAAGGGAGGAAAACAATGTATAAATGAGGATACTCTCACTCCACCATATGCTTATTATAATTATAATATTCTTGATCCTATTAGTGGTTCTGTAGGACTTGGAAATCAAGTGATTAATGATATTGGTGATTGGTTGAGCAAATTGACTCCAGTATTAAAAACCATAGGTATTATAATTTTAGCAGTATTAATAATATATTTGTTTGTGCATTTCTTGATAGAATTAAGAAAATAATATAATTTAATGAATAACTAAACAAACCTAAGGAAATAAAAACCCTTATTTTTTAGTCACAAAAATATTGGATCGAAGAAAAATTTGATGGAACTTTAATAAAAATAACCGCTAAAGGTGCTAAGAATTTATAAATTTTAATATTAAGAGTAATATTAAAATTTATATTAAATGTTATCTAGATAATTTGTGAACATATTAAATTAATATCAGGAAATGTAGACTGTTTTAAATACCAAATATTTTCATTAGTGCTTTCAAAATAATGATAAAAATCATCTTTGTTCATGAGCGATACCCAAGAAGCAACTAAATCATAAGCAGGTGTTAAACCCATATTTGGGTATTTCAAAAAGTAGTAGTAAGTTCGTGATCTTCATTCCATAAAATTTCTTCTGTAAAAATATCATTTGATGATTCAAATATTTGGGATACAGGAAGATCAAATAAATGATTAAAAGAAATTAACATTCGTGCCAAACCTTCAGTCTGTGTTTTAGTTAAGTGTAAATTAAAGTGTAATGCAGAATTTAAAGCTTCTTCTGTAATTGTGATATTTTCAAAATCTCCAACAGAATAAACTGTATCATAAATAGACTTGGATGTATTATAATTAGCACCTCCGGGAGCTACAAGTTGATTTAGAAAAATAAGAGATGTGGGTGCTCTTCCTAAAGTATTCTTGAAACCCATACGAATAATTTCTTTTTTTACTTTGTAGGGAAAAAAATTACTGGAATTCCTTGAGAAAAGAGGAATTCTTGTTTCTCCATTAACTTTTGTATCTAAAATAATAGCATGTTGTGCATAATCAGCCATATGTGATGCAAAATTATAGGGTTTGCCTTTACTAGAATTTGTTGTTCCTAATTTTCCTAATAAAATATAAGTATAATCATTTAAAAGTTTTTGGTAAGGAGTAGGATCTTGAGTTGACGGACCAATTTGTAAAAGAGTTTTAGTAGAACAAACATGACTATATTTAGGCATTTCACTCACTTTAAAATTAGAAGTTTCTTGTATTTTTAAATACTTATGTAGTCTTTGGATACGTTCATTTTCTGAACATTTTCCCCCAACACATAATACTTCGATAAAAAGCTCTGGATTTTTTTGTGTTTGGTGGTATAAATAAAATATTGCAGTTTCATCATCACATTCTTCGCCAATATCTGTTACGACTAACAAGTAATTTTTATATGACATGTATTTCTTTTTAGTTATTTGGAAATTTTTATTAGGAATTCAATTTAAATTTTCATTAACTCGTAATAAAACTTCTTTTAATTGTTTTAGTTCAATTGGTTTATTCAAAAAATAATCGACACCAAATTGTCTACATTTTTCTCTATCATCATCTAAAATGCATGCTGTAACAACAACAATATAGGGTAATTTCCAGTTCATTTTTTCGTGATATTCTATCACAGAATAACCATCTAATACTGGCATTCGAAGATCTAGCAACAAAATTTTATATTCATCCTTTTGTTTCTTAGACTCTTCTATCATTTCAATAGTTTTTTGCCCATCTTCTGCAACATCAACATTAGAATAACCTAAATTGGATAACATATTAAGTAATAAATTACTGTTATAGATTATATCTTCTGCAATTAATATTTTTACATTTTTTTCTAAATTTTTATTTTTGGTAGGACTTGATACAGTAGATTTTTTTAAACATAAAGATTTAGTTTCACTTTTCGAAATAATATGGTGCATATTATTAAAAAGTTGTACTTTATTTACAGGTTTATATAATTTTTGTTCAAATTCACTAGTATTTACAAAACTATCTATAGATGATAAAGCAATTAATGGTAAAAGAGGTTCTTCTTCTTTAATTTGTTTAGCTAATTCATCTCCAGAAGTTCCTTGCATACAAATATCAATTAATCCTAAAGAAAAATTATATCTTTTGCTTAGAACTAATCTAAGTGCTTCTAATGCAGAAGCACATACTACTGGTTCCATGTCCCATTCAAAAAGTAGCTCCGTAAGTAAAATTCTATTATCGGCATTATCATCTACAACTAAAACAGTTTTTCCTTTTAATTCTTGACAATTTTTCTTCATATCCGCTGCATAAACTTTATACGGTTCACAATTGATATCCAGTGTGAATTTTGTTCCTTTATTAATTTGACTAGAAACATTAATTTCTCCTCCAAGTAACTTTACTATTTTTTTCGTAATAGCTAATCCTAGTCCGGTTCCAGTCGGACAAGAATTATTATCATGTACTTGTTCGAAAGACGAAAAAATTTTCTTTAAATTTTCTTCCGATATACCAATTCCTGTATCTTCTACTCTTAAAAATAATTTATTATCTGTAAAATTTACTTTTACAAAAATATCACCACCAATATTCGTAAATTTATTTGCATTAGAGATTAAATTAACTAATATTTGTATAATTTTTTGTTTATCAGCAATAATAAAATCTGGACAATTTTCTTCTAAAACAAAATTATAATTTTGTTTTTTCTCTTGAATACGTTGACTCATTGCATCCAATACACGATCATTTATTTCTCTTAACGGAAAACATTCCGTATTTACACCCATTTTACCTGCCGACAATTTCGAAAAGTCTAAAATATCATTAATTATTTGCATTAGTTGAATTGCACATTGATTCATACTTGTCAAATATCCTTTTTGAATTTTATTCATATCTGTTTGTAATAAAAGTTGATTATACCCAATTACTCCATTCAAAGGAGTTCTAATTTCATGACTCATATTGGCTAAAAATAATTCTTTTTCTTCAACTTGTTTTAGTTTTTTATTTTCTTTTTCTAGCTTATATTTACTTACAATTATTTGTAATAAACTTAAATATGGCGTAAGTTTAGGTAATAAATTTTCAACATTATATTCTGAAGTTTTATTAAACAAACATAAAATACCTAATAATTCTGAATCATTTTTAATAGGTATTGTAATATTATTTTTATCTTCAAATCCACTAACAGTATAATATTCTTTGTTATTAATGTTAATATCATATATTTTTTGTTCTTTAAAAGATATGTCAATTTCTTTTTCTTGTTCTTGTTCTTCTACTAAACAAATTTTTTTATAAGCAGTTTCATTATACATAAAAATTGCTCCAATTTTTGATTCGGAAATATTCAAAATTTTTTCTAAAAGATCACTAATATTTTCCTTATTATTTACAAACCCAGTCAAATAAGAACTAATATCCATTTTTATTAAAATGGATATTTTTAAAACTTCCTCTTTTTAGCGAAAACCCATCATTCTTTTCATTTCATATTCTAGCATTTTATCGGAACAAGAGTTAATTTCGGGAATTTTTACCATTGTGTTATTTCTATTAATTTTAATTAATTTTTTCATCTTGGCATTTTCATTATTACTATTTTGTAAATTTACAACAATTTCTTCAGGTTTTCTACTTTCAATAATTTCTTCCTCATTTTCTTCAATTGTAGATATTTTTTTCACATTCATAATATCATTTGCCATAGTTTCGTCATAATCCTCCGTAATAAAAATATTATGTTCATATTTGTTTGGAATTTTTAATCCATTTTTTTCGGCATTTACACTATAAGAATCAAACGTTTTATGAGTTATAACGGGTGCAGAATCTAATAAAGCATTATATTTTGATTCTATAATTTCTAAATAAGAACTAGATTCTAATCTTTCCGAACGGTACAAACATAATTGTCTTCTAATATTTGATTCTAGACTAGCATATTTTGCTGCTGCAGTCTTGTTAGAAATACTCACTTCATCATATTTTCCAAATTTTAATATTGCCACCACAATACCTGATAAAAATCCTAAGACTATTTCGCTAATGACTATTAATGGTAAATCTGATATTAATAATGCTGCCCCAATGGCCGATACAATTCCCGATAATGGTCCTAAAACTATTCCTGCAAGCATTAAGTAAGTATAAGTAGCTAAAGCATTTTGGGATTGTGATATATGCATAATTTTATATGCTGTGGCAGATTCTCCAATATCTTTTGCAACTTCTTCTAAATTTTTATTCCAAGGAACTATCCTTCCTGTAGCCATTTTAATTAATAATTCTTTTCAACTTTAAATACTTAATAAATTTATTACAAACAAATAAAAGTATTTAAAATATAACAAATTAAATTAAATTAATATATAATAAAAAATGAGT
>MDSX01095792.1_pt1 | contig 18947 bp, 14 predicted proteins | sample 811141 | NCBI WGS metagenome assembly MDSX01 (sample SAMN05326642, study PRJNA326480) | marine metagenome | isolation source: seawater | place: Atlantic Ocean: South East | collected 2010 | reverse complement strand
TTATTGTACCAGCTCAATCCCGCATGCCGTAACATTTTTTGCTTGTTTGGTTTGTGGAATTATTCCGTGTTGTCTCCACGTCCGTGAGACCAACCAGCGGAATAGGAAAAATATAAATTTTATTAATGCGGAATATATTTTTGCTGACCCGGATTTATTCGATCAAGCTCGTGATTTGATTGAAGGTAACCGCGTTATTTGTTTGTCTCGGGACTTCATTGCGGGTGAAGAGAGTAAAATCACAGTCGATCGCCCTGATCCCGGTGATCTAGGTCTTATTTTGATTTCTTCCGGAACTACCGGTGAACCAAAATGTGTTTCTCATAGCCAGAATACGCTCGCAGCCACAGCAGAGTTTGGTCCCTATAACTATGATTGTTGGTTGAAGAGCGATAGCACGATCGTTGCTATGTCGCCTTCGTTTGCAGCTTGGATTCATACAGTCCTGCCTTTCATTTTTATTCAAGGACGCATAGTATTTTCCTCCAGTTTTGATCCCCCCCTCTTTCTTAAAACTTTGGAAATTGAAAAGATTACCTTAGCCCCTCTTGTACCAACGCTATGGCGCTCGGTTTTGGCAGAAAATCTCAGGAATTATGACCTTTCTCACTTAAAGACAATATTTTTCTCTGGTGAGCCAGGTTCAGAAAGTTTGGTAAAAGACCTTCGAGAGAATATTGGGGAAAATATTATGACTTCTTATTTATCATCTGAAGGGGGCTGTGCGTCTGGTGTTTGTGCGGGATCTGATATTCTTTTGGAGGAGGGTAAAGCTTCGTCGACTGGTTTTGTGGTGCCGGGTGCTGAAATAAAGATTATAAACCCCAGGGGTAGTTTCGATGAAGAAGTCGCGATTGGCGAGATTGGCGAGATTGCGATAAAAAGTGCTTCGACTGCCCTGGGTTATTTTTCTGATTCAGCTTTGAAGGAGAAACAGTTCTCGAATGGCTGGTGGCGAAGTGGCGATTTGGGTTATATTAGTCATGAGGGCCTCCTTTACGTTAGAGGTAGGTTAGATAATAGGATAAATACCGGTGGTATAAAGGTCCATGCAGAGGACGTTGAGGCCTGTTTGCTCCAACATCCGGATATCATTTTGGCTGCTGTTATTGGTATTCCTGATAAGAAGTGGGGCCAGAAAATTACTGCGCATTTAGTTGTGAGTGATCCTAATTTATGCGCAGACGCTATTTTAGAATTTTGTCTGATGAGTGATTTTTTGCCGAGCACTCACCTTCCCAAAGAATTCTGTTTTCATGACAAATTGCCTGTTGGCCCCACTGGCAAGTTATATAGGCGGGGCTTATTAGATGGGTAATGACCCTCGAGAATTTTTATTAACGTCATTTAATGCCGCTATAAAAGCGGCACAACCGAGTTTATATTTGCCTCAATTCCTTCCAGCAAGTCCGAAAGGTAATATTGTCGTTATTGGTGCTGGTAAGGCATCGGCTGCAATGGCCGCATGTGTAGAAAAGTACTATGAATCAAAAATTCTAGGCTTGGTCATCACTCCTTATGGTTATAGGGTTGATTGTTGTAATATTGAAATTGTTGAGGCAGGTCATCCCATACCAAACTCTGATGGTTATAATGCTACATCAAGGCTCTTAGAAATTTTAACTGGCGTAACTGAAGATGATTTGGTTCTTTGCCTTTTGTCTGGAGGCGGATCGTCTTTGTTAACTTTACCAGTCGAAGGTCTATCTTTAGAAGAGAAACAGACTGTAAATACTATTCTGCTTCATTCTGGTGCAGCGATTGATGAAGTTAATATTGTACGCAAACATTTGTCTCAGGTCAAAGGAGGGCGGATCGCCGCACTTTGTGGTCGAGCTAGTCTCTTAACATTAGTTGTATCTGATGTTGTCGGTGATGATCTTTCCGTTATTGCGTCTGGTCCAACAGTTCCCGATCTATCTACCTATTCGGATGCAATATCCATCATTAATAAATACGATTTAAAATTACCTAAGTCCGCGATGCAAATATTGCATGAAGGTAAAGATGAGACGCCAAAGCCTGGTGATCATATTTTTGACAATAATAAAACTGAAATTATTACCAGCAGCCAGAAAGCTCTAGATGCTGCAGTTAAGGTTGCTGAAGCTGCTGGTGTTGAGCCTATTATACTCAATGATTATCTCCAGGGCGACGCACAAGACATCGCGAGTAAAATGGCTGCTTTGATACCTGATTATAAGGATCGGGCGCCTTGCGTGTTGTTGTCAGGAGGTGAACTGACAGTTACGGTAAAGGGGCCCGGGAAAGGTGGTCCCAATACTGAATTCTTAATTGGATTAGCCATGAGCCTTAATGGAGCTGAGAATGTTTATGCCATTGCGTGCGATACAGATGGTATTGATGGTTCTGGAGATAATGCAGGAGCCGTAATTACGCCAGATACGTTAAAACTTGCTATTGCATCACGACTTGATCCGGTTGCAGCGCTTAGAGAAAACGATTCTTATAATTTTTTTAAAGCATTAGATGATCTTATAATAACCGGCCCTACCTATACCAATGTTAATGATTTTAGAGCAATCATAATTTCTAATTAATATTTTCAAGTAATTTAAACATCTTATTTCCATAGATTTCCCTAGCATCATCGTGTTGTGGTTTGACTGTCGCCGAAAATAAAGCCTGCTGTTCTGGGTTCAATTTTACAATTTCGCAGCCCTGATTTCTGATTGTATTCTCAGCTTCGATAACTTCTTTCTCAGCGCGGTTTCTCTGCCATAAAATAGCCTCCTGAACCGCTTCGGCAGTTGCTATTTTTAATTCTTCAGGCCAATCGTAGTAGGCCGTCCTATTACACATTATGCTGCGTGAAATATAAAAATGATTAGAGTTAGTATGATATTTGTGATGTTCATAAACACCGTAAGTCACAGTGTTTGTGAATGGGTTTTCTTGTGCATCTAGGCTTCCGTCAACAACACCAGATATGGCTTCAGTCAAGTCAAGACGCTTAGGATTTGCGCCTAGTAATTTAAATGTTCGCACGTGAATATCACTCGGTAAAACGCGAATACTCATGTTTTGAAAGTCACTAGGAGTGCTGATGGGACGGATTTTATTAGAGATTTGACGAAACCCATTTTCGAAATAGCCTAAAATTTTATAGTTGAGCCGCTCCTCGGTTTTTCTCGATAAATATTTACCTAAATCCCCATCCATAGCATTTCGCGCCTGAGTGTTGTTTCTAAAAAGGAATGGTAAATCAACGAAACCAAGCTCTGGAACTCGATCGGTTAAATAACTTGATGACTGATATGAAATTGTAAGGAAGCCGTTTTCTGTTAACCAAAGTATATCTTCACCTTTAAAGCCAAGGTCCATAATGTTGTATATATATTTGATGTCGACATCATTACCAAACTGGTTAATTAGTTTGTCACCAATTAATTTAAATGACTGGCTGAACGATGTATCGGGTGGACCGTAACCGCCTAATCTAATTTGATAAGTTTTACTCACAATTAATCCGATAAAATTCTATCCAAGCTAATGGAAATAACCTTAGCTAAAATTGGATACCATTTCCATGATAATAATATTAATTAGATGTATATTAATAAATATCTTTAAGGTTAGGCTCTTCCCGGTTATGAAGGTTCTTAATATGTGCGGAATAACAGCTATTTTTAACTACGATAATGATGCTACGCTGGTGGATGAGACAGAACTTCTCAAGATGCGTGAAGCCATGATTGCACGCGGTCCAGATGGTGCGGGTTCTTGGATTTCATCAGACAGACGTGTGGGCATTGCTCATCGTAGATTAGCTATTATTGATGTGGGTATATCAGGTGCACAGCCAATGAGTTTTCTGGATGACTTTGGGAACATATTATTACAAATAGCTTATAATGGAGAAATATATAATTTTAGGGAGTTGCGCGCAGAACTGATTTCTCAGGGGTATGTCTTTAAGACAAATTCTGATACGGAAGTTCTTCTCCATCTTTATAACCGCGACGGGAGAAATATGGTTAAACACCTGCGCGGCATGTTTGCATTTATAATTTGGGATGAGGCAAAGAAAGGCATGTTTTTGGCGCGTGATCCATATGGCATTAAACCTCTCTATTATAATGATGATGGAAGATCATTACGTGTTGCTTCTCAAGTCAAGGCGTTATTAGCGGGTGGAATGGTTTCAACTTCGCCTAATCCAGCAGGTCACATCGGATTTTTTACCTTAGGTTATGTCCCTGAGCCTCATACAATGTATCAGAATATCCATAGCCTGCCAGCTGGATCTACTCTTTGGTTGAATTCCGATGGTAAAAAAATACAGAATGTATATTTTAGTTTTCAGACTGAGATGGCGCGGCTAGAGGGTATCCATAACAAAGCCTCAGCAGAACAATTGCGTGCGGAGTTAATCGAAACGGTCAAATACCACCTGATCTCTGATGTTCCTGTTGGTGTATTCTTATCAGCAGGTTTGGATTCTGCTAGTATTATGGCTTTAGCCTCAGAAGTTGTGGTTGAACCAATGGAAACCATGACATTACGATTTGATGAGTTTGAGAATAGTAGCCGTGATGAGGCACCCTTGGCGGCTGAAATTGCTAAATTATATAATACTCGCCATCAAATTCGAACAGTAAAAAGTACCGATTTTATTCGTGAGAAAGATGAATTATTAAAGGCTATGGATCAGCCTACAATAGATGGGGTCAATACTTATTTTGTAGCAAAAGAAGCAGCAGATATGGGATTAAAGGTTGCGCTTTCTGGTGTAGGAGGGGATGAACTTTTTGGTGGATATGACTCCTTTCAACAAATCCCGTCATTGGTGAATAAACTTGGTTGGATCCCGGGAGTTGGTAAACTAGGTGTAGTGTTTCGTGTTCTAAGTGGTCCCCTTTTAAAGCTCCTAACTTCGCCCAAGTATGCTTCATTTTTTGAGTATTCAAGTGATTATGGTTCTGCTTATTTACTGCGGCGTGGACTATTTTTGCCTTGGGAGCTAACTCAATTCTTAGATCCGGATTTTGTTAGAAAAGGGTGGCATGATCTTAATTTAAGGCAGAATTTGAATAAGACTGTTGAAGGGGTTGGTAGTTCACACAATAAAGTCGCTTTATTAGAGTCCATGTGGTATCTGCGAAATCAGCTACTAAGAGATGCAGATTGGGCTGGAATGGCACATTCATTAGAGATTCGAACCCCTTTGGTTGATGCCAATTTATTTGGAAAAATTACTAATCGAGGATTCTCCAAGTCTGATATGGCTCTAAGTCCGAGGGTGCCCTTACCCTCCAGTGTGCTCAAACGCCCCAAAACGGGATTTGGGATACCTGTAAGGAATTGGTTGTTGGAAGGTTCTGGGGAATTAGGGTCTGACCGTGGCAATAGAGGTTGGGCAAAAACTGTTTATAATAGTTTTAATATCTAATTTATCTCTATATTAGTAATTGTTAACATTAGGTGCAGCCTGTACCCTAGATCAATATTTTCAGGAGAATATTATGTCATTTACTGCACAAATACCCTACGGTGCTTACTGGTCAACCCCTTTTGCTAAGTGGCAGGGAACGTTATCGCATTTACATAGTATAGAATTCGGCGCTCATGTCGCAAAAGCTGAGCTTTCAAAGCGTAATATTAATCCAGAGATTTTTGACTACGGTGTTTTGGGTATGACCGTTCCTCAACATAGATCTTTTAACGGTTTACCGTGGTTTACGGGAATGATTGGTGCACCTAAAGTTGCTGGTCCAACGATTTCTCAGGTATGTGCAACCAGCGTTCGGTGTATTCAAGATGCTGCACAAAGTATCGAAGCGGGTACAGTAAGTAATGCTATAGTTGCGACCGTCGATCGTATCTCAAATGGACCACAGTTGTATTATCCAGCACCTACAGGCATCGGCGGAACTGGCAGGCATGAGAACCTGACACTCGATAACATGCAGCATGATCCAATTGGCGGACATTCTATGTTGGAAACAGCTGAGAACGTTGCGGCTAAGCATCAGATAACAACTGAGCAGCAAAATGATATTGTCATACAACGTCAAGAACAATATCAGATGGCTTTGGCTAATGATTCTGAATTTCTTAAGCGATTTATGTCACTACCGTTCGATGTTCCATCAGCTAATTTCAGGAAAACTATTGCAATAATGGAGGGCGATGAAGGTGTATTTAAATCTACTCCGGAGGAACTTGGAAAATTAAAACCGGTGCTTGAAGGTGGCACAGTAACTTATGGTGGTCAAACTCATCCAACCGATGGTAATGCCTGCATGGTAATCACAACATCGGATCTTGCCAAAGAGTTAAGTAGTGATAAAAAGATATCTATAAAAATTACAGGTTTCGGCATGGCTAGAGTGGAGAATGGATATATGCCGGAAGCTCCAGTTCTCGCCGCACAAAATGCTTTGACATCGTGTGACCTTACTCTTGATGAAATTGATGCAGTTAAGACACACAATCCATTCGCAGTGAATGATGTCTATTTTATTAAACAAACAGGCTACGATAGTGGAAAAATGAACAACTATGGTTGCACTTTGGTTTGGGGTCATCCACAGGGACCAATGGGTATCCGGGGGGTTATTGAATTGATCGAGGAACTTGTAATTAGAGGTGGCGGTAAAGGTTTGTTTACTGGGTGTGCTGCCGGAGATACTGGCTTGGCGGTAGTTATTGAGGTTAATGATAGTTAAATTGGTAAGTAAAAGATGGTCCGAAAATTAAATAGCTATGACTACATCATAGTTGGCGCGGGTTCGGCAGGTTGCGTACTAGCTAATCGGCTAACAGAGAATCCGAATAATAATGTCTTGCTAGTAGAGGCTGGGCCTGCTGATCGCGATCCAATGATAAAAATTCCGTTATTATGGATGCAATTCGTGAAAAATAAGTATCATGACTGGGGTTATGAAACTCAACCTGAACCGCATATGGACAATCGAGAGATTGAATGCGTGAGGGGCAAAGTATTAGGGGGATGCTCTTCAATAAATGCAATGACAGTTGTTCGTGGTCATCGTTATGATTACGAACGATGGAAAAAAATGGGACTTGAGCATTGGGGCTATGATGATGTTCTTCCGTATTTCAAGAAATTAGAAAGTTGGGGTGGCGAAATTAGCGATGATGACATCCGTGGTCTGTCGGGTCCATTTAAAGTTCGTCCTAGTACTTATCAGGATCCATTATACGATGCTTATTTAGCGGCTGCCGTGCAAATGGGAATGGGTTTAGCACAAGATTATAATGGCAAGAATCAACTGGGTTTAGCTCGGTCTCAGCAAAATATATACAAAGGTCGTCGTTTTAGCGCAGCGGATGCTTTTCTTAGACCTGTTTTGAAAAGACCCAACCTTACAGTTAAGTTGAAACAATTTGTGACAAAGTTAATATTTGATGGCCGCACAGTTATGGGAATTGAGCTTGCCAGTCATAATGGACAATTGACAGTAGTTACGGCAGAGAAGGAGACTATTGTTTCTACTGGCGCACTAAATTCTCCACATCTTTTAATGCTTTCTGGTATAGGCCCGGCTGATCAGCTTAAGCAAAATGGAATAAAAGTTATTCATGATGCGGCGCAAGTTGGTCAGAATCTGCAAGATCATATTTCAGCGAGTGTAGGTTACCGTAGAAAGAATCCCGGGCCATTCTTATCAAAAACACGCGCTGATAAGCTCTTTATAGATCTATTCCGAGCTTATTTCTTTGGCACCGGGGTTGCAGCTGATTTTCCGGGTGGCCTAAATGGTTTTACTAAGGTTGATCTTTCATCAGATGTGCCGGATACGCAGTTGTTATTTAACGGTGCTCCTGCAGACTCGTATCCCTGGTTCCCATTTATTAAACCTGCCTGGAAGGATGCTTTTGGTTGTCGAGCTGTATTACTCCATCCAGAGAGCCGAGGATCATTAGAGTTGGTATCGAGTAATCCAACCACCTTAATGAGTCTGAGGCAAAATTTCTTATCTACAGAGAATGACAGACACGTCCTGAGAGAGGGATTCAAAATATGTCGAGAGCTTTCGAATCAATCTGCTTTAGATAAATTTAGGTCAAAGGAGTTTCTGCCTGGTGATAATGTCAATACTGACGATGAAATTGACGCACACATCAGAGCAACAGGGATATCTGTTCACCATCCCTGTGGGACTTGCAGAATGGGAGGGGACGAAGGATCTGTTGTGGATAGTAATTTAAGAGTAAGGGGCGTTAATAACTTGCGAATAGTTGATGCCTCAGTAATGCCTGATATTATTAGCGGTAATATTCATGCCCCCGTATTAATGATTGCTGAGAGAGCAGCTGAATTTATAAAGGAAGCTGCGTAGAATTCTAATAATAATTGCTTTTATAATAATCTTTTGATCGTTATGCTAACCAACCTATAAGGAAAGAATAAATGAAAATTGCTATACCAGACCTTGTATCAAACTCATATTTTCCCGCTATAGCAGCTGTAGATCTCGGCTTCTTTAAAGAGGAGGGTCTGGATATGGAATTAGAACTTATATTTCCCGTAGATCATACTTTAGAGAAACTCCGGGATGGTGAGATTGATTTTGTCGGCGGTTCTGCACATTCTACGCCTCATGCGTTTCCTCAATGGAAGGGTGGGAAATTACTTGGTGCCCTGGCCCAGGGTATGTATTGGTTTCTAATTTTAAGGAGTGATTTGGGTGCGAAGCAAGGAGATATTGAAGCTGTAAAAGGTTTAAACATTGGGGCCGCTCCTTTGGTAGATCTTGGGCTCAAGCATCTTCTGAATGAATATGGTATCGATCTCGAAAAAGATAAAGTTAATATTGCTCCTGTGCCAGGTGCCTTTACTGGTAAAAATGTTAATTTTGGGGTTACTGCGGCAAGGGCTTTGCAGGATGGAAAAATAGATGGCTTTTGGGCCAATGGAATGGGTGCTGAGGTTGCCGTTAAATCAGGTGCTGGAACCTTAGTTATTGATGCTCGCCGTGGAGACGGTCCAGCGTCTGCGTTTAATTATACAATGCCCGCTCTAATCACATCAAAACGTCTAATTGATAGTCAACCGGACGTTTGCGCCGCGGCTATTCGAGCGTTAGTGAAGACCCAAAAGGCTCTAAAGGAAGATGTGAGTTTAGCAACTAAAGTTGGCCGCAAGCGGTTTCCCGCGGAAGAGGCAGAATTAATTGCGGGTATCATACAGCGAGATTTGCCTTTTTATAACGCGGCTATTACGCCCGATTTTGTATCAGGTATGAGTAGTTTCTCTCAGGCTATGGGATTAATTGATGGTCCTGTTTCATTTGAAGAGGCTGTTGCAACCCAATATAGTGACTTATGGGTTCAATAGAATTAAATAATAGCGTTTGATTTCTTAATAGAATTTATCATCGATACTTGCATCATGAGTTCAAGAGACTTTTTCTGATCTCCCAAAACGCCCTTAATTTCATCTTGGCGTTTCTTGCGGATTGCCGGGTCCTTTTCTTCCATAATTTTTTTATTACGGATTGTATGTGCCTGAACATATTCAACAGCGATAGGACGACGCTGGCGGTCATACAGATCAAGTAAATCATCGCTTGCACCATCATTCAAGATTTGAACAAGTTTTTCTGAAACATTAACACCATCGTGAACTCCGCCATTCATTCCCATGCCACCAAGTGGGTTGTTAACGTGAGCAGCATCACCAGCAAGTAATACTCTACCTTTCCGATAAGTTTCTGCAACTCGCTGATTTACTGGGTATAATGTGGAGTGCGAGATCTTGTATTTTTGTTTCTTTGGGGCAAAGCCTTGAATTCGAGACTCGAGAAAGTCTTTATCAAGGAGTTGTTCTTCAGTCATATCTGGATCAGTTGGAATTAAAAATCGCCACATTTCTGGAGCTCGTATTACTGCACACCATTCCTCCGGGTCGGTAATATAGGCTACTGGACACATATCTGGGACAACGTCCGTAATATCGTCAGTTGTGCTCACAACCATGAAGAGTTCTGGATAGGTAAACCCAGGGAAACCAATTTCTAGAGTTTTCCGTGCAAAACTTCTCGAACCATCACACGAGATCAAGTAATCTGCTTGAACTGATTGCGGTCCATCGGGGCTATCAAAGTACACTGTTACTGAGCTATCATCTTGTTGAAGATTAGTCGCTTTTGCGTGAAATCTCTGGTCAACATGAGGGTAAGTTTTAAGTATATCAGAAATAATTCGGGTGAGTTTGTATTGTTCAGCTTGGACTCGATACGGATGTTTAGTGAAATCAGTTATTGCCGTCATATCAAATTCTGCAATCAATCCGTCTTGGCGATCACGGTATTGGAATTTCGGTGTTATCAATCCTTGGTTAATAATTTCCTGCACAATGCCGAGTTCATCCAACATATCTAGCGTTGGTGGATGGAATGTTGAGGCCCGCATATCTAAGGGTAAATCTCTCTCCGCTTCCAAAAGAGTAACGTTGATGCCTGCTTTTGCAATTATGAGCGCGGAGACACAACCAACTGGTCCAGCTCCAGTGATAATAACATGCTTCTTTTTCGTCATAATTTTTACCCGAATTCTCATCAATAATAATACAATTGTATACAAAGCGTGATTGGGTAATTCAATCAGAAATGTATAAGGGCTCTTTGCAGCCATTATATAAATCGATTAAAAACAGAGTGTTAAATTATTTTAGCACTTCTGGTAATTAATAATCTTTAATTGAGTAATTAACAGGCGTCAAAATTACTACCGAATATTATATTCAATATAATTAGATTGTATACAATTAACAAATGTAAAAGGTGGGTGTGAGTAAATAGTTTTTCTAAAAAAGTAAAAGTTGTTTAGAAACAATACGTTATTCTTTAACATTGTTATTATTATTAAGTTGGCTATCTGCGATCATAGAAAATTGATAATTTCAAAAAGAAGTATTGTATCCAAGTTTCTGCTTTAGTTAGCAAGAAATTCTGTTGCCAAATACTGAATTTATGTGGTCAAATCTTCAAAATATTGGGGGGGGTAGATGTCTAAAGCGGCTCAACGTGCCTATACTGCAATTAGAGATTCGATTATTAATGGTGCTTATGCGCCAGGAATGCACCTAACAGAATCTGAATTGGCTGAAATAGTTGGTGTTAGCCGCACTCCAGTTCACGATGCACTGCTGCGTTTGAAGGCTGATGGGCTAATTGAAATGCAACGTAATCAAGGTGCACGTGTAAAAAATTATTCCGATCGTGACATAGATGAAATTTTTGAATTACGCGCTTATCTTGAAGGATATGGAGCAGAACTAGCTGCGCACGATATTAGTGATAAGGATATTGTAATACTCGAAAAATTAGCAGATGAAATGGAAGCTCTTGGACAGGTTGCAGACACAGCCGGTCTCTACGAATTTTCACGGATAAATAGTAATTTTCATAAGAAAATAATAGAAGCTTCTGGGAGCACTCTGTTGACCTCGTTGTTATCACGATTAATTGACATGCCTCTGGTAGTTTTGAAGGAGCATTCTTGGCGCGGGCGGGCTAATCAAAATCGTTCGAATGAGCAACATCGAAACATAATTGATGCCCTTAAAAGTCACGACCCTAAGTGGGCACGGTCAGTAATGTACGGTCACCTGATTTCAACGCGTCCTCGTCCTGAATCAAAACTCTAGAATTGTTCAAACAACATACCCTTACCAATAAATTTATCTTCAATACCCATAGTTCGAAATGAGTGCCAGATTGAAGCTACATTGATAGGAATGACCGGTTTTTGTAGTTGTTTTTCCAATGTTGGGAATTGATCTACTGTGCTTAAGTTTGTCCCTACTTGCACAATTGCATCAACTTTATCACTGTCGAGTTCGTTCAATACAACATCAACCACATCATGGCGTGGTGTATGTGAAATCGAAGTTGCTGTATCACACTTTAGGCCAATTACTTTTATAACGTTAAAGCCAGATTCTGTGAAGAACTTATAGACTTGTTCATCCCCGACCGGCTGATATGGGGTTATCACTGCCACATTCTTTACCTTAAATACATTTAAAGCATCCTGTACAGCTTTAGCTCCAGACGTCAGTCCCATTTCTGGCCCCATTATATCGCGCAGACGATCTTCAAATTCGGCATTACCTTCAAGCCCCCCCCAGAAGGTCTCAGCCGACATTCCCATCATTATATAATCCATTTCTGCCGTGAGAATATCTCTCATTGCTAGAGGTATTGTCGGTCGGATAGCATCTATAAATGCTAAGAACATATTGTCGCTTGTTAAGTCGGGCTGATTTACCCAGAAACGGGCAAAATGCCAGGTAACACCTTCAGGTATAAAACGTTGGCAATCATATTCCACAGCAGTATTGGTGGATGGAATAACAACACCGATACGTCCTCTTGACCCAATCCAAGGTTCCTGAGGTTTTGTTAGTTCAACAGCTTGATCCATAATTTATATCCTAATATGTATATTTTATCATTTTATAGACAATTTTTTTATTAAACAAAATATTTTATAAACTAAAAATTTTGAGAGGTTTAAGTTTGATTATATCAATTCAAGAAAATTGAGTGTTAATAGAAATTACGATAAGGTGCAAGGATTTGGTAAAATTTGAACATATAAGATTGTCGGAAAAGTTTCTCGCCGCAATTATGCCAAGTATTATCAGGAAATATAATTAGAGGAAAATAACATAAACAGAATTTTTTAAGATTATGACCGAGATTGGTTATAAAAATCTTGTTAGGGTAGAGTAGATGGAAGAAGTATCAATTGAAGAGTTACAAAAATGGGTTGGCTGCAGTGAGGTTGTTGAAGATGTAATTTCACTCTCAACGGTAGCTAAAATGAGTGCGACTATTGACAGTAATCCAGTTGAATTAAAATTTGGTGCACCTTTGCCCCCCTGCTGGCACTGGTTGTTTTTTAATCGCGGTGTAACACCGGAGGGTTTGCGGATTGATGGAACGTACGCAGATGCCGAATATATGCCCCCGATATCCTCACCACGCCGGATGTGGGCAGGAAATAAAATAAAAAATGAAAAGCCCCTAACAGTGGGGTGCTCGGCAAAGCGTACAGTAACGATAGAGGAGATTATAGAAAAAAAGGGAACTTCTGGCCACCTAATATTTTTAAGGGAGCGGGCGGAAATTACTGATGAAAATGGCGGAAGTTTGATTGATTGGCGAACACTTGTATTTCGTGACGGTACTGGAAAATTCGAGGGCCAAAATAATTTACGCGCACCAAAAATAAAAGATTGGAGCCAGAATATTAATCCGGATCCAATATTATTATTTCGTTATTCTGCTCTGACATTTAATAGTCATCGTATTCACTATGACCGGGATTATACTCAAAACGTTGAGGGCTATCCTGACTTATTAGTCCATGCCCCCCTGACCGCAACATTGTTGCTAAATTTAATACGCAAGGAAATGCCGGCTGCTGAGGTAAAAGAAATAAATTTAAGAGCGACGGCCCCAATTTTTGTAAATCAACCTTTTAGTATTAATGGGACGATAACAAATGAAGGTAAAGAAGCTGAACTTTGGGCTATGACAAAAGATGGAAATCTGGCTATGACCGCTGATATTTTATTGGCTTAAGTATGATTAATGCCCAGGATTTGAGTGATTTTTTTTGTTGTCATAAACTTAGTCGGCGTTAATTTGCTTATCACGGCTAAGTAAAGTGGCCGCAAAAATTATGACGGCTCCGCCTGTCCATACCCAAATATCCGGCACTTCGCTAAAGAATATATAACCGAATACCGCTCCTGCTATAAGCCGAAAAAAAATTAATGGGTCGGCTATCGTTATATCGGCAATCTTGTACGCCTGACTAGTTGCGAGGTGGGCAATGGTTGAACAAATTGCGTTTATTGATACCAAATACCAGCCCCACAAATCTGGCCAGGACCAAACGAATAATGCTGGCATCAATGTCAGTGGGGTCGAAAGTAAGGTCATCCAGGCAACAACAATAGAAATAGGTTCATTTTGGATAAGTTTTTTAGCGGTTAAATTTGAAGCGGCTTGTTGTATTGCATACGAAATCACTAAAATAACACCGAAACTAACCATAATAAAACCCGGTCTTATAATTATTAGTGCGCCAGTGAGGCCTAATAAAACGGCTATCCACCGATTCAATTTTGAAGGCTCACCCATAAACATTATGGCCCCGCCAGCAGTAAATAAAGGTGTGATAAAAGCTAGAGCTATGACTGTTGCCAATGGAGTAACGGTGATAGCAGTGTATAGACATAATAGAGCTGTTGTCTGCATAACACCTCGAAAAATGTGTAATTTAATTCTAGCTCCAGGATACCACTTAAAATCTTTTGATAAGAAGACGTGTAGTAATAATAAAACACCGAGGATGCTCCTAAAAAATACGATGACAAATGGGTGCAGATCCACTGCAGCCATGCGAACAGCAACATTGCTGGCACCAAAGGCAGCACCCGCCAAAATCATCCAGAAGATACCTAAGATATTATCATTAATTTGGTTTTGTTTAGTTTTTGGCAACATGTAGTTAATGTTTTATACAATCAGTGAATATTGCTAACCAAATTAGACAGAAATTAGACATTGGGGATTTATTCCTCGTTTATTTTGTATACTATAACAGTCGAAAAAAAATAGGTAATAAATAATGGGAAATAACGATCGAGTACTGATAGCTGGCGGAGGGCCGATTGGCTACACAACGGCTCTTAATTTAGCAAAATATGGTATTCCTTTTATACTGCTTGAAGCTGGTCAAAATATATCTGAGGACCCTAGAGCTGCCACGATTCATCCTCCTACCTTAGAAATGTTTGACACTATTGGTTTAACAAAAACGTTCATGGAACGTGGTTTTGTTACTCAGAATTATCATTTCCGTGATCGAAAACAGGGACTAATTGCTGATTTCAATTTAGGAGTATTAAAAGATGATACAACGTTTCCATATCGGGTTATGTTGGAACAACATAAAATTAGTCGTATTATTTCTGAAGTGCTTAAAGAATATGACCAGCATGAAATTCTAAATAATCATAAAGTGGAGAGTGTCAGTCAGGACTCTGATGGGGTAATTGCCACAGTAAACACTCCAGAAGGACAGAAGGAGATTAGAGGCCGTTACATGATAGGCTGCGATGGGGGTAGAAGTAATGTAAGAAAGTCAATTAATGTTGATTTCGAGGGCTTCCAGTTTGCGGAGAGATTTCTTGTTGTTAGTACACCTTATGATTTTGGTAAGCATGGTTATGCAATTACCAATTATATCGCGGATCCTGAAGAATGGTGTGCTTTATTTTGTGTTAAGGGACCAGATGACATGGGATTATGGCGAGTTGTATTTCCAGTTGATCCTGACTTTTCGGAAGATGAAATTTTTGATGATGAAGCAATTGAGAAAAGACTACAAGGTTTTCATCCGAAAGATACAGCATTCAAAGTTGTGCATAGAAATTTATATCACGTGCATCAACGAGTTGCGACTAAATATCGAGAAGGGCGTATTTTAATTGCCGGTGATGCAGCACATATTAATAATCCATTAGGTGGAATGGGTATGAATTTTGGATTCCACGATGCGTTCAATTTAACGGATAAGCTAAATCAAATTTGGTTTAATAATGCTAGTGAGGAGTTGTTAGACAAATATGAACGCCAGCGTAAAACCGTTGCCTCTGAGTATTTACAGGCGCAAAGCATAGAGAATAAAAAGAATTTGGAGCGCAAAAATCAGACTGATCGAGAAAAATTCTTTGATGAACTGCGCGGGATTGCATCTGATGATAAAAAACAGCGTAATTATTTAAGACGGGTTGCCATGATTGAGGGAGTTGAACGAGCGGCTTCTATCTCTTAATAAATACTCAGATAGTTTGTTTATTTTTTCTATTATATACTTCCTTTGCTAATATTGAAAAGCATAGCGCGCCACCCAATAATTCAAACAAATACGCTTGTTCAAAAGCCTGAGAAGGTAATAATAAGAATAATCCACCAATAATATAAAATAAACGCTGAAAAGGGTTTAGATGACTAACTAAATAACCAATAAATCCAGCTGAAGCGAACCAAATACCTGCGATTGCCGAGATAAATGTGATAAAAATGTTGATGGTATCTCCAACCATAATTAGGTTGGGAGCAATAACAAATAAGAATGGAACGATAAAAGCCGGCCATCCAAACTGACAGGCGGCCCATGCCGTGGCCATTGGTCTTGCATTAGCAAGTTTCGCTGCCGTAAAAGCTGCTAATGCGACTGGAGGCGTGATCATTGACATAAGACCAAAATAAAGCACAAATAAATGTGCAGCGAGTGGTTCAACACCAAGATTAATAAGCGGCTGAGTTGCTAAAACAGCCAGAAGAAAATAAATGGCTGTGGTTGGCATGCCCATTCCAAGAATAATGCAAATGACTGCAGTTAAACCAAGAAGAAGGAATAAATTACCCTCGCCTATCTGGACTAACATGAATGTTAGTCCGAAGCTCAGGCCAGTTGCCTCTAAAACACCAATTATTAGGCCAGCGGCAGCGCCAATTACGATGATATCGACTGAAATCTCTCCAGTTTTTTTCAAGCATAACCATAATGTTGGTAGTGTCAGTTTTTTGCCATTGTAGGAAAATAATGAGCCTAAAATACAAATAGATGCCGTTCCAAAAAGTGCAGCTGTTTCTGGTGGAGCATTGAGCCAAAAAAGTGTAGCTAATAATATGATAAAAGGCACGATAAAATACCAGCCAGACTGCATTACTTTTCCGAAAGATGGAACTTGATCACTAGGAATTGGCTTTATACCTATTTTTCCAGCCTCTAGATCAGCCTGAAGGAACACAGAGACATAATAAAGTAAGGCAGGTAATATGGCGGCAATAATAACTTCCTGATAGAGAACATCGGCTAATTCTGCCATTAGAAAAGCTGCAGCGCCCATAATAGGTGGCATGATTTGCCCACCTGTTGATGCTACTGCTTCTATCGCGCCTGCTACTTTTTTTGAGTAGCCACCTTGACGCATAAGGGGGATTGTTATGACACCTGTTGAAGCAACATTTGAGACCGCACTGCCTGATATAGAGCCAAATAGACCTGATGCAACTACTGCAATTTTTGCCGAACCACCGCGCGAACGACCCATTAAGGCTGCAGCTAGGTCAGTAAAATATTCAGAGCCACCTGATCTAAGTAGAACTTGTCCCAAAAAAATAAATATGACGACGACTGTGAATATGATAATTAATGGTGTTCCCAACAAAGCATTTGTGTCCATACCTAAGTAGGAAAAAAATTTGGTAAACTCTAATGAACGTCCTGATAGTGTGCCAGGCACTAAATGACCGAATAAACCATAAGCAAAAAAAACAAGAAGGACACATAGTAAGCCCCATCCTGCTGTGCGTCTTAAAGCTTCGGCGGTTAAGATGATTAATAAAAATCCGACCAGTGCTGACTCTTTTGGCATATAAGCCATTTGATCTAATAATAAGGGATACCTGAAGAATAAATACCAGCCTAGAACAAAACCAATAAGCGACGCTATAGCATCATACCACGGCAATAAATTATTTTTTCTTTTTCCAGCTGGCACGTTTAAATAGATAATAGCGAATGTAAGGCCAAGGATACCGCAGATGACTTGTTCAGTTATCAATGCAATCCCAAGATCAACAATAATGCCACTTGCCCAAATAATCCCTATAATTGCTAAAGTAGCTCCAAGCCAAGGAGTTAACGCCCGCGCCATTTTTGAGGATGACACGGGCGGATTTTCATGGTTTTTCTCGGTTTTTTTTACCGCCAAACACCTTTCTCCTTGAAGAGTTTGATAGCACCCGGATGATATTTTAAATCACCTTGAGCTTTTGACATGCCTTTGGGTTTATAACCTCGCCACATTGGAGAAGCACCAACCAATGCTTTTTTGTTTTCAAACATTGCCTTGGCTACCCTGTAAGCAACATCATTTGAAACGTGCTTTCCGGCAAACAACATGTAATCGAAGTGAAATAAATTTGTTGGAACTTCAACACCCGGTATTTTTGGATTCGGCTTAACCGTCCTAATATCAGCTCCCGGCATCATTTGGGCTACTTTCGCCTGTGTAGCTGGCGACATATCCATTGAAATAAAACGAATACCGCCAAGTTTTTTCGCGATCAGCTTCATAAAGCCTGAGCCGTATGCTCCGATGGCAAAATCAACTTTACCGGCCATCAACGCTTTCCAGCTTGGAACCAACGCGGAGATTGGAATATTTTTCGTGTCTGCAATTTTCAAATTACCCGTTGCAAGGGCTGTGTGAATGATTTCGTTGAACAAGGGAGCAGCTTTAAAGCCAGTTGGCGCTTTGGAGCCCCTTAAATCCTCTACGGTCTTGAATTTTGTTTTTTTACCTACTAATGGCCCAACTCTAAATTTCATCAATGTAGCAACTAATCGAATATTTGGATTGGGACGTCCCTTAGATAAAACTTGTCCTTTGATTGACCAAGCCGTTTGCATAATATTTGCAACACCAAATTCCAATGAACCATCATTTACTGCGGGTATGTACTTCTGAGTTCCGGCCATCGGTGTTGGACGCATTTGCATACCTGCAAATTGGGAAGTCACTTTAGCAATTGCGGCTGAAACCTGACTAGTCGCGCCTTTTGCCGTCGTTCCAATTCCAACCGTTTGCGAAATAGCTGGGCTTATTGTAAAAGTTGCTATTCCAGCGAATGTTAAAAATTTAATGAATTTCATCCCTAATTTCTCCTGAAAGTTGTATTTATAGTTTTTGATCGTCTTAAGTTGCAACAATATTTTCACCTTTGCTTAGTTGAATCATTTTTTCTATTGTGCGCAACTTGTACAAGTATTTTCAGATATCACCATCGTGTAACGTATTCGAAAACCTATTCTTATCTCGTGTCAAACAGGTAGTGGATGGTTAATACTCAAATTCAACA
>MDSX01052791.1_pt1 | contig 18978 bp, 11 predicted proteins | sample 811141 | NCBI WGS metagenome assembly MDSX01 (sample SAMN05326642, study PRJNA326480) | marine metagenome | isolation source: seawater | place: Atlantic Ocean: South East | collected 2010 | reverse complement strand
TGTTTACCCCTACTTTGATAGTGGTAATATCATTATTAGCGATATAAACAGGGGTTTTTTTATAGTCAGAGAATCAGGAACTCTCAACATGGAGAACTTTATTTTTAATAAAAATGATGTAGCTGTCTATCCCAACCCTGCAAATGAAAAAGTTGTTGTTTCCTTAAAAAATAACAGAATCAAGCATTTGGAATTGTACAATGTTTTACTACAAAAGGTTAAAAGTTTTAAGTTTAATAACTCAAGAGAAAAAACTTTAGATGTAAGTTCTTATGAAGAGGGTATTTATTTTTTGAAAATCAATGATCTTTATACTCATAAAATCATCCTTTCGAGATAAAATTAATTCTTTTAAGATGCTGGAGCCAAGAGGCGTAAAATCGAACTATTTTGGGGCGGATTTAAGTGTTTTTAAAACTTGTAATTAGAATCATGACTATCGCTTATTTGCTTTGCGATTTCGTGCAAGTCTGTATTAAATCCTGTTTCATAAGAAAAGTTACTAAGATCAACTCCGTAGATATTATTAAGCCATAATAGTGAGCCTGTTTCTCGAATGATATCCCCTTGATGCCCTTTATTATCAACAAACAATGAAGTTGGTTGTGGACCAAATCTTGTTATGTCATCCAGCAGTTCATTATTAATATTCATTTGATCTAAATTAACTGATGTCCAACCTGTTGGAATAGTGAAAATTTTTGTATTTGGAAATTCAATACGTAAAACATCTACCATCTCATTGTGCACAATATCATAAACAAAATAATCATATAATTCTTGTATTGTATTAAACCCGTATTCTTGTGCACGTTCTTCCCAATCTGCTGGGAAATCAATTTGTGGTATGGCTATAAAGATTGTAATGTTTGGATTGTTTTGCAATGCATAGTTTATCCATGAACGATGTCCTTCAGTACGATCATCAGTTTCATGGCCTGCTGTCATCCCGAAAACATCAATATTTCCTGCATCAAGAGCTGCTTTGATTTGTAGGTGTTCAATACTGTCTGAATCATTCCAAAAATTGATTGGTCTTCCATTGTCCCCTCCACGAGTAATTAGGGTACTACTGTGATTTTCAAATCCTGCGATAATCGATAAGTTATCAAGTTTTTCAGCGTAGGGTTTAAAGAAACTATTACCTATAAGTAACATATTATAGCCTTCTGTTTCTATTGACTGTGAAGAACTTTCTTCATTATCACATGACATAAGCACCATCATTAACGAAGCTATCAAAAAAATATATTTTTTCATTTAATATTATTTTTGAAACAAATATAATATAAAAAATATTCCCTAAAATAAAATTTATTTTAGGGAATAATGCCGTGGAGCCAATAGGAGTGAAGTCGAACTATTTTGTGGAGGATTTAGATAAACTCTAAGATTTATAAATTTTATTAATATATTTAGAATTGTATTCACTTTGCATATGCTTAACAAATTAAATGTAAAATTTTCACTACTGTTCTTAGTCCTACCTACAGGTTTATTAGTAGCACAGAACTGTAATGATAAAGTAGAGATTATCTTTGATAATCTAGTTGAGAGTATTGGTAATTACAGCATGGAAAAACCTGAATTTAAAATTACTAGCCAAAAAAGAAATGCTGCAAGTATGAATCTTTCTGGGATTAAGATTGAACAATGTGCCATTGATCTTTTTTGCGGAGCAGAAGATTTTGATGATTACATCTCTTACATCCTTGCCCATGAACTTGCTCATTACTATAAAGAACACAAATGGATGAGTAATACTGGGCTAGGCTACGTTTCTCCAGTTCAGGAGGAACTAGATAGTATATACAGAACTAAGGCAAAAAGAAAAGAATCAGAAATTCAAGCAGATTTATACGCTGGTTTTTATGGTAAAATAGCTGGTTACAGTACTCTTGAAAAAGCTGAAGAGACTCTGACAGTAATTTACGATGAGTATGGTTTTCCAAAAGAGAACCCAAAGTACCCAAGCTTTGACGAAAGAATTGACATCATTAATTCAAAAATTAAGTTAGCCAATGATCTAGCTCTATTATTTGAGCTGGGTAATGTTTTACTTCTTGACAAAAAATATAAAGAAGCGATGTCCTGCTACAAATACATTTTGAGATCAAATTTTAACTCAAGGGAAATTCATAACAATCTAGGACTTTCTTATTTGATGCAAGGTATTTCAATTTCTAATGACTCTATAATTAAATCATTGGTATTCCCAGTAAGTTTAGAGCAAACAACTAGGGCTGAGGTTAAGACAACTAGATCCGGTAATATAAATAAATCAGAAGAGTTAATTATAATTGCATTAGAACGCTTTGAAAGGACGTTATTATTAGATCCTACTTATAAAAAAGCGTCAAATAATCTTGTTATTTGTGAGTTTTTACTGAAAGATAATTACAAGAGTCGTAGGAATTACTTGGACAATCTTGTTGATTATGATTTGAAATTCATCAATGACTTACGAGTAATTAACATGATCATAGACGGAAAAACATCAAAAAGTAAATTTAAGAAAATTGTAGATCAAGGAAGCGAAATAAGTAAGCTTAATATAAGTGAGCCAGAAAAAGTTAATCTAGATGAAAAGGACAACACACTGAATGCTTTGGGGCTTTCAACAAGGATTCGTTGGAAAAGTGGTGAAGACCTTTTAGAGTCAGCTTTTCAATTGACTACAATGAGAGGATTTGAAATAATCAATAATTATGAGATGGAACTAGCCATTATTAGAATCCCAGAAAGTGATTTAAAAGAACTAACAGCTTTACAAACCAAATCTTTAGTTGAAACCAATAAAGGCACTTATCTTGTTTATTAATTTCAGTCTCACCATAACAATATGGTTATCAATAATATGATGAATGCATAGATTGAGTAAAAAAGACTATTCATTTTTGACTGAAAGAAAGGGAGAAATGTAAACTTACTGTTTTGAAGTATTACGATAAATATGTTATAAATCACCATCAATATAATCAAGTTACTAAGTGCATCAGCTTTTGTGAAAACCTGAACCCCTTCCAGAGTTGAATCAACAAAGTATCGGTTTCCGATAGCTCCAAAAATCGCACCAACTCCTAAAGACACCTTAGATTCTAGCTCTTTGTTTAAAGGCAACAAAAATATCATACACGAAATCAAGAACGAGAGAATGCCCCCCATGAATAATTTTATAAATAACCATGATCCTTGTCTATCCAAAACAAGTGTAATTTCAAGGGTTTCTGTGACTTGTGGCCTTCTGACACCTGGTGAAATTAATAACAGGTCATGACTATCTGTATTATAAGTATAATTATGCTTTATTTCCTTTATGTGAAATCCTTCTCTTAGGTTTCTCATAGGACTATTAAATGTGCTTGGGAACTTCGTACTTGGCCTTAACCTAACAGCAGAAGTGTCCATAAGTGTTGTAAACCTATATTTGAGTTTTTGTTTATCAAAAGGGAAATTTCTTAAATCCCAATTATGATCAAATGGTGCCTCTAACAACTTCACTGATTTTGAAAAAAAACCGTCATAAAATAAGTAATCGTACTCACTCCTTTTAAACAACATATCCGGTTGTTCAATTTCACTAGTTAGGCTATTTTCTTTATAGTCCACGTAAAATAATCCTCCTGAGTGAGCTAAATCAACAGTATCTCCTTGAACAGAAATATATTCAAAATCGTATTTCGAATAAGAACTGACTACTAACTTGCTAAAGAAATTATCCTTTTTTTCATCAAGCTCTTTAATGTCCTTAACATCAATAGCAATATCAATTGTTAATGGCCACTTTAAACTGTCGGTTTTATCCAAATATTGTTCGGGGTAGTATGGCCATCCTTCATATCTATAGTCAGTTTTTTGTGCAAAAAGGAAAATTGGAGTTAAAATCAGAAATAAGTATTTGATCATTTTTTTCTTTTTGAAGTTGAACTTCTGCCTGACGTAGATTTTCTTAAGTTTAATTTATTATTGAACAATCTATTGGTATATTCTTGTAGTTCATTGCTACTATCTTCATCTGATCCAAATCCCATTTCATCGCTTGACTGGTCGTTTTCATATGTGTTGTAAAATTTCCCATCCCTGTCGATAATCCTGAAGTATCCTTCCCTTTTTCCATCAACGTATTTTCCTATAAAATATGTATCATCTTCCTTGAAACTTAATATGCCATATCCATTGATAGATTCATCAATGTATTGACCTTCAAAGGTTAAATTATCTGAACTACCAAAATCAAAACGTTTATAATTCTCCTCATCAATTACTACAGGGGGTAGTTCTACTAAATTGTCACTAATTTCAATAAAGTAAATTTCTTCAACAAATTCAATGAAATCATCATAACTTACCCACAAGAAACCTTTATCTCCATAGTCTTGACCATAGCTGTTTGCTATCATGAAAGATCCGCCAAAATTGTAATCATCATACGCAATGACACACATTGCATGGCCGCCTTTAATTTCTTCATAGGATCTTGGATCCCACAATCCATCACTTTTAACTCCCAAGAGATTTTCTGCTGTGTACAAACTCATTGATTCAACATAGCTAAATCCGCCAATTATTGGGGTTTTATCGTAATGTATCTTTCCTTTAATTATTTCGATCAAATCTTTTGTTGTGTAGTCATTTTTATCAATCTCGGTCCAACTTTTGATTGCATATGGTTTTGTATAGCTATAAACACTGTCTATGGAATCATCAGACCATTTAGTATCGCATTGTGTGAAAGGGGGAAAGTGTTCTTTTTTTGCTCCCAACATTTTTGATTTCTCAAAAGCTTCTTTAAATCTCATTCCAGAATCACAATCATTCGTTTCATTATTCACAAAAGAGTATATAAAATATGGATCAAACGAGTGAGCTATTTTACCTTCCTCACTAGTGATTTCAAATTTTGAGTTATACATAGTTGATAAGCCGTAATAAAATGATGCAAAACCAACACATGTTCCACCAACTTGAAATTTAATTTCTGGGACATGTTTTTTAAGACTAGATTTAAAGGGAAGTAAATCTGCAAATCCAAAGTCGTCAGTTTTGTATTTGGGGTATGATTTCCTTTCTTCAGCAGTAGTTAGTATTAAACCTTGGCTGAAGCTTAAAGTACTACTAAACAGAAACAAAAAAAGAATTTTTTTCATAGATTAGTGTTTTATAATAATGACATAAATTTAAACAAAAAATTACAAGATAGCATTAATGAAACTTTTTAAGCTTTTCTTTCTTCTTTTATCATTACAACTACTAGCTCAAAATTCATTAACGAGTAATGGTTCAAAAAGTGTCTACTATTATGATTCAGAGTTCAAACAAACTGATTCCATAAATGCCTCATATTACAAAGAAGCGGTTTTAGGCTCTAATTTCAAACCTTCAAGTTCAATAAACTTATACAAATTTGATGGTACTCTAGTTTCTAAGACTTATTCAAGTTATTTTGAGCAAACATTTGGTGAAAAAGATTCGATAATAAAAAATGGTCCACAAACCATTTATCATGTTAACGGTTTTAAAGAAAAAATTAGTTTTTTCATTAACGATTCAAAAATTGGCGATGAATACTACTATGATGATAATGGAGTATTATTACTTGAGTCTACTTTTTCAAATAATATTTTAAGTGGCCCTCAAAAAGGATATTACAAGACAGGAGAGGTTAAATTTATTCGTAACTATGTAAAGGGTAAAATTGAAGGAGATGAAATTGGTTATTTGAAAACTGGTGAAATTAAATATACCCGAAAGTTCAAAAATGGATTGCTCAATGGTAACGATATTGGATATTACAGAAATGGCAAACAACTTTATTATAGGACTTACAAATTTGGAGCAATTGTTGGAGAAGAATTGGGATATGATAAAGACGGAAATCAGATTTATATAAAGTATTATGATAGCTCCATTGTAGAACAAAGTAATCAAAATATTTTGATTGAAAAAGTGCCTAATTCACTAAGGAAAATATCTTTCTTCTATAATACTGGTGAGTTAAAACAAGTTGTCAATTATTTGAATGGTAAAACAAATGGACGATCAATTGGGTTTTATAAATCAGGAAATAAATCTTATATTTTTAATTATAACAATGGTGTACTACAAGGCTTATCTGAATCATATTTTGAGAATGGAGAATTAAAATCAACATGTTATTTTAAGGATGGCAAGAAAAATGGTCAGGAAATCATATACATACAAGAAAAAAAATATGCTGAAAGTTCAACATATTATATTGAATACAAAACAGTAGAAAGAACTTATAAAAATGGTTTTTTACATGGTTTAGAAATTGGTTTTTATCCTAGTAGCAGAATTAAGTATACGCAAAATTGGAAAGAAAATATTTTAGATGGTGTTAAGGAAATCTATTACTCATTCCTTGAGAAAGATATTGTTAAAGAAAAATATTTTTTTAATAATGGAGTGATAGATGGCGAATTTTTAAATTTTTATCAGACTGGGGAAATTGAGTCTAAAGCCTATTACGATAATGGAATCAAAGATTCTAAAATTATTAGATACTATAAAAGTGGAAAAATAAAATTTATAGAGTATTATGCTGGAAACTTAAAACAAGGAGAGTGGATTGAAAATTACGAATCTGGAAAGATAAAAGCACAATACAGTTATCAGTCTGATAATTTAAAAGGGGAGTTTTTTAAATACGATGAAAATAATTCTGAAGTTATTTATTCAGTCAACTATATAAATAACTTAAAACATGGAATGGAGGAACATTTTTATTCAAGCTGTGAGCCAAAAAAACAAGTTAAGTTTTTAGATGGTAAAAAGAATGGTGAGGAAATCGAATATTATGAAACTGGTGAAATCAAATCTACTCAGTTGTATGAAAATGGCCAACCAGTTGGTCCTAAATTAATTAGATATAAATCAGGAAATATTAAAGAAAAAATTGAAAACTATGGAGAACCTTATGAAAAAATAACTACGGGTTTTTATGATTCTAGTGAAAAAGAAACTAAATATATAAAGTCATATATTGTTATTTCTAATATTTTTAAAGAATCTACTAAAGAGTACTACAAAAATGGTAATTTAAAAAGTCAAATTATTCCATTTGCAACTGAAAGAAAAAATACTTCTGGTGAAAATAATATTAGATATGGGGAGAAAACAATCGAATATTACGACAACCCTAATAAAATAAAGAAGTACGAGAGGATAGATAAATCAAAATATGGAATTGGATATGGCCTAAGCTTAACTAATGACACTATATTTAAAGTTGAATATTTCTCACTAAGTGAATTCCCATTAAAGCCTAACGGAGAATATAAAGTCGAGCCTATTTTGCTTAGAAAAAATAAAACGCTTTTCTATCCGTCAAAAAACATAAAAACATTAATTGAGAATGATATATATGGGAATGGATCCGAAACTGGTTTTTATGATAATGAAAATAAAAAATATGTAGTTGAAATCAAAGATCACGAACGAAACGGCTTAATGCAGTTTTACAAGGAAGATGGTAATACAAAAGATTATTCTTCAAAATATTTAGACGGTATAAGAGTTGATAGAAAAACAGCCTTGGTGATAGGTAATTCAGACTATAAGTATATGGATTCATTGTCTAATCCAATTAATGACGTAAAGTTAATAGCTGAATCTCTTAGGAAGCTGGATTTTAAGGTTATTGAACGATACAATACCTTTAATGACGATGAGTTGTGGGATGCAATTTATTCATTACAAAAACATATTAAAAATTCAGAAATTAATTTAATTTATTACGCTGGTCATGGGATATCTGCAAAAGGCAAGAATTATCTCATACCAACTGGTCTTAACCCTGTAGTAGATGACCCTGATGAAGACCCATATCGAAATGTTAAAAGAAATGCCATTAGTTTAAATCAATTGCAAGATGAGTTAGAATTTAGTGCTAATAGCCGAGGACGAAGTAACATTATAATATTAGATGCGTGCAGAAATAACCCAATAATTAAGTTGAGAGGAGAAAAAGGTGGGCTGTCTAAAGTAACTACACCTAGGGGTACTTTATTTGCATTCTCAACTAAATATGGTGCTGTAGCAGCTGACGGTCGAGGTAAAAACAGTGATTATGCTAGAATTCTAGCTGCTAAGATTCTTGAAAAAAATATATCCATCAGTTCTGTATTTAAAAAAGTTAGGGCTGAATTCGAAACACTCGGTATAGATCAAATACCAACTGTTGAAGACGAACTAACAGCAGATATTTTCTTAAACAGAAAAGAGTAAGTACTTTTTTACTAATTAATATTTTATTGAATTAAGTGTGTTATTTTGATGAAAACTACTGCACATAAATTATAATTTCCTTTTTATCACTATCACCAAGTTTTAAAACATATGGTCCTGGATTGTCTATTTTTAATAAAATTGAGTGTATTGCTTTACCTCTTTGTATAATATCACCATCAGTGTCTAAAATTGAAAAGCTAATAAATTCTTCACTAGAGGGGTTATTAATAAAAATTTCATCAGAACAAATAGTTGGATAAGCCTCTAATTTCTCATAAAAACGCTTTGAAGAAAATTCACCCCATTTATCTTCGGCTTCAGGCCCGCTCCAAATAAGCGTGGCTAAATAAGGATTATCAACAAAAGGGTTCCTGTTTCCTTGAAAAGTGTAAATAATATCATTTCTCCTAATTTCGAAGTCTGAAACAGGGTCCTGAGCGTTCCATTCTAATAAAATATTTGGCATAGTATTGTTTGGGTCATTTAAATCTACAACAGCTACATCACGCGCGTTACATCGCCCTGGATAACGCAAATGCATATACATCAAAATTCTAGCAACATCTCCCTTCCACTCATCTCCGGGATAAAAGTAACTCCCATTAACGATTTTAGAATCTCCAAATCCATCTGCAAAAAACCGGTTACTCTTTTGCGTGTTTTTTTGAGCATCTACAGCCCTTATATTATGAAGATCAGTGCCTGCACCTTTATCAATCGTATTTAATCTTGGATTTGCCAAAGATCTTGCAAAAACGTGTTCTCTGTTCCATAATCCTATACAATCCCATGTATGGCAAGTGTCATAACTATAACGAGTTCGATCTGTTATAGATTCATCATCATCATCATTGTATCCATACATAAGTAGTACTTCATCAGATATTTCAGAATCCAAGTCACTAATTCTAAGTATATCCCAAGTGTCTGTTTCAGGAGATGTATATGGGATAAACATCAGATGCGTATCAATAATAAGATTTGATAATTGATCAATTAAAGGTTTATTGCTATCCCTAAAGTCTAATCTACTGTAATAATCGGGTACCTGAGCACTTAAACATAAAGTACAAAAGAAAAAGTAGCGAAATATAAAAGTCCTGAGCTTATGCATTTTAAAATCGGAGATTTTATTACTAATATAATAATCTTAATTGAATGATAATCATAACTGTGACTAAGATCTATTTATTAATTCAAGCAAGAAAATATTATTTAATAAAATAAAAAGTGATTTTTGGGAATAAAAAGTGGAGCCAAGAGGAGCGAAGTCGAACTATTTCAGTGAGGACTTGTAATTGATTTAGAATAAAATGTATATTTATACTAAAGATTAGAATGAACTATATTTTTCTATATTGTCATTTTTAAACCTAATATATGACACTTCAGTCTTTAGGGCATTGTTAATCTTTTTTTATTTTTTATTAATGTTATATCAGTAAAAAAAGCAGTTGTTTTTTGACCGTTCTTTAGCCAAAACCCAGAAGTTATTGTTGCTTTTCCTTTTTCAGCATCAATGATAAATTTAGCATTTTGGTCTAAAAGGTTTAATTTCAATATGTGTTCTTTCCCGTCAAGAATAATAAAAGCTCTATCAAAGGCCATTGCTTCTCCTTTTTTTTGTTCATCCCAATATTTTGTTCCAGGGACAGCATCATCAATTTCAGCCGTCAAAGGTAAACTAGTTTCTAAAGGCCATCTTCTCAAGGTTATTTCGTATGTGCCGGATTGTTTAAAGTTGATCTTTAATACCCCCGTTTCAAAGGCAATTCCTTTACGGATATCTCTTTGATGCCATGCAGTAATAGAATTTACATGAACATCATGAGAGGTAAGTGTATTTATTCCAACCGGTTCAATATCGATATATGAATATTCAAATTCTTTTGAAGCATCGCCCCACCAATTATCGTAATAATTTTGTAACTGTTTTGCCATCTGGGGATAATCATCAAAAACATTCATTTCTTGCCCAGGATCGTCAGCGACATTGTACAGTTCATTTCCATTCACCAAACGCCAAGAATGATGCATAACACTGCTTTGTTTCCCTTTTTTAGGCCACTGATTTCGTTGGGTATCTGTAACAAGCATACGGTCTGAAGCGGTATTATTTTTCAAATAAGATGAAAGGTTTATTCCGTCAAGTGTGTTTTGAGGCCTGAATTCTATACCAGCCAAAGATGCCAAGGTTGGTAAGATATCTACATGGGCTGATAAACCTTCGTATGTTTCTCCTGCTTTAAAATTACCATCATTCCATTGCATGATTAATGGAACCCTATGGCCGCCATCATATTCACTAGTTTTTGTTCCTTTCATCGCAGCATTGTAACCGTACCATTTCCTCTCTTTTTTATTGAATTTGTAACCGTTGGAAGTACCGTTATCTGTAGTAAATATTAAAATAGTATTGTCTGCTATACCCAAAGATTCAAGTGTCTTAGATAATTTCCCAAAATTATCATCAATATTGGTTATCATTCCATAAAATCGCTTTTGAGACTCTAATAATTGGGGTTCTTCTTGATAAAGCGCGTAGTATTTTTCAGGGACATTAAACGGGCTATGTGGCGCGTTTAAACTTAAGTAACATAAAAAAGGCACATCCTTCGATTTTTTGATAAATGAAATTGCCTCATCAAAGAAAACATCGGTACAGTAGCCTGTTGTTATTTCTGGTTTTCCGTTTCTAAAATAAGTATCATCTTGATAGTCATTTCCCCAATAATCAGGAGTTTGTCCAACTCCCCCTCCTTTGTGATAAAAAGTTTCTTGAAATCCTCTTTGTTCAGGTAAGAATGAATAGTTATCTCCCAAATGCCATTTCCCAAACATAGCTGTTTTATAGCCCGCTACTGAAAATACATCGGCAATAGTTACTTCATTTTGATTTAATAATGAACAACCTGCATTGGTATGCCAAACTCCATTTCTTAGACAATTCCTGCCTGTCATTAGACCAGCTCTAGTCGGAGAACAGGTTGTACCGACATGATAGTTTGAAAAATTAATTGCATTTGCTGCAAAAGCATCTAATACAGGAGTTTTAATTGTTGTATTTCCATGGTATCCTAAATCTCCATAGCCTTGATCATCGGTCATAACTATAATGATATTGGGTGGTTCATTTATTTTATTTTCTTTCTTATAAGAAAAATAAAAAATGAGGAAACAAATCAATACAATAATTAATTTATTTTTTTTCATATTTATCTTAATTGTGCGACATTACGTCTTAAAAATTCATTTTCAAAAGCTTTTACAATTTCAGCATATTGAGGATTATTTGCCAGATTAACACTCTCTAGTGGATCATTATCGTAATCGTACAATTCGGTAGCGATCAAGCGTCCTTTTCTTTCTCCATTTTTATATTGCATATTCAACCATTTCACATAGCGGAATCTATCATTACGTAAGGTATAACCCATTCTAGATCTACCTCTTGGATATTGAGACAGGGCAGCATATCTAACAGATGTAGCTGGGTTTTTCATAATAGAAACAAGACTTTTACCCGGTAAATGCTTTGGAACTTTAAGACCTGTAAGGTCGCAAAGTGTTGGAAAAATATCAACAAATTCAGTAGGAGTAGCACTTTTATTTGCATTGAATCCTTTTGGTGCAGCAATTATCATTGGGGAACGAACTGCTTGTTCAAAATTCGTGTGTTTTGTCCAAAGCCCATGATCACCTAAGTGAAAACCATGATCACCCCATAGAATTATAACAGTTTTGTCTTTAATGCCCAAGGCTTCTAATTTATCTAATAGCAAACCAACTTGAGCATCTACATAACTGATAGCTGCCATGTATCCGTGTATCAATTCTTTTTGTTTTTCAATGGAAAGTGGCCCTCTGTTTGGGATATCACTGTAGGAACTAATTTCGCCCAAATTTTCTCCCTTATATGCGATTTCTGGACTCTTTTTTGCTCGGTCTTGATAGGCCGCAATTTCAATATCATTGGCATCATAAAGATCCCAATATTTTTTTGGGGCAACAAAAGGTAAATGGGGTTTTGAAAATCCAACAGAAAAGAAAAAGGGTTTATTTTCTTTAGAAAGTTTATCTAATATTTTCACTGCAGCTCTAGCATTAATTCCATCTGCATAAGTATCATCTGGGACTTCCATACTTTCTATACTAGGACGACACATGGGGCCACCCAAATCGGATATCGCTTTGGCTCGCTCATAATTTACTCTAAACTTTTTTCCAGCAACTAATTTTTCAGCTTTTTTCCATGCAGCCGTTACTTCTGGATTTGCATATTTTTTTTGAATTTATTTTAATGTAAGGAATAGACCAAGAGGGCTTATCCATATCTTGACCGTTATCAACACATCGATTATCAAAGGTTTTACCCACTCCAGCGGTGTTATAGCCTTGTTCCTTAAAATATTGAGGAATGGTAAGAATAGTAGGATTTATCTCTCTCATTTTTGTTCTTAAATCCCAAACTTGTGTATAATCTGGATACATGCCTGTCATTAGACTTGCTCTTGCTGGGCCACATATTGCTTGCTGACAAGAGTTATTGAGAAACACAGTACCTAATTCTGCTATGCGATCAATATTAGGTGTTTTTACTAGTGCATTTCCATAAGCCCCTAACATTGGTTTTAAATCATCTATGGGTATAAAAAGTACATTTACATCTTGAGCACTTAACTCAGAATTAGGGAGTAAAGTAATCATTGTTAATGCAATTTTTAATACAATCCAACGGATATGTTTTTGCATTTTTTCTTCTTTTATGATTTAATTTTTAATTTTAATACTCCAATACCAAAGCTGTGTGACATTCAAACTTCGGTACTATTATTTTTACTTTATTACCAGATTTAATCAATTTAAGTTCTTTATAATCTGGCATCAAATAAGCTTTTTTAATATTTTTGTCGATATTGACTTCAACCTCAGTATTGTATATTGTTATCAAGTCATCTATGACTTGAGCAACTCCACGTTGAACAGGAGTTGCATAGAGCAAATGCACGACATATCGATTTTTTTCTGGGAAATGTAAAAGATTGACTCTACCCGAGCTCGGTAAACTTACATGAATCATGGGGTCTTCCAATAATTGATCCAATACATTTTTGAATAATTCTCTGTGAATTTGAGCTCCATATTTCTGATACATTTTATCTAATGGATGGGCGACTATCATATTATTATTATGTTTGTATATGGCAGGATGATTAGCGTTTTCCAGCCTATATGGTGTGTTTTGATGAGAAGTATAATGGGCCTTTGTACGACTAAAATAAGGCTCTCGAATACTAGCTAGAACAGTTGCATCAGCATCGGGTTTAATTTTTATAGCTGGTTGGTAATTTAAAAAGGGAGAACGTACCACATTTTTGGAGAGTGTTTCAGTAACTAAAGTATAATCTACGTCGTAGTTTGCGTTTCCAAGATAAGTGCCTCCAACATCTAATGCAAAACCAGAACGATTTCTTTTTAAAGCTCCTTCACCAAGGACTAAAAGTTTTCCTCCATTTGCAATAAATTGATTCAATAATTTTATATTTTCTTCGTTAAGATTTGGCTTACTTGGAATAACAATGACCTCCAAGTTTGTCCAATCTTCTAAGTTGTTTACAACAACATAATTCGTTTGGGTATCCAGCAGTAATAGACTAGCAGCTTGCTCTGTATGGTTGTCAAAAGTCATCCACAAACCAGTTTTAGCAACTTGTTTTCCACCAGGTCCATAGTCTTCAATACTTTTAATGTAAGCAAAGGCACGACCAATATTTTTATACGTTTCTAGGTCAATAGCTCCAGAAGGGTGGAGTTGGTCACCAAGGTTGACATTGGCTCCAAAGGCAATCATTGAGGCAGCTTCATATTTTAAAGCATTTGGATACTTAAAACCTCCAAACTCACCCCAAGCGGTGTGAAATTTTCCACTCATCCCTGTAATGGGCTTTCCTATATTACTAAAATATTTTGCTCTTAATGGAAATTCGTTATATCCCTCCCATGTCGTAGGCAAATCCTCTAAATCGTGAGCAGTATTATATTCATATAAATTGTATTTGAAGGTATTGGAATTGTTCATATGAGTAGACCAATTATAAAAAATAGAAGCCCCTGGATAGTACTTTTTTATAATGGCATTACATGATGCCATAAAAAACTTTATTTTAGCTACATGGTGTTTTTCAACTTCAAGATCATTGTCGATATCAATCCCATTTTTTTTTAAACCTTTTCTACTATACTCATTATAGTTTATTGCATTATTTGGAATAATATCATACCAAAAACCATCGACCTTGTAATTTTTACACAACTCTTCGGTTTGTTTTAAAATCATATCGAGATAACTTCCTTCAGGCATTAATAATTCCCATGTAAAATTTGGGTAAGGATCATCGTCTTTTAACTTTTTAATCAAGTCCCCTTTTTTTGATTTTCCGTTTTTATTTTTTATAATCCATTCAGGATGCATCTCTGCATCTAATACAGACCAACCTATAGCAAAATAAAAAGGTGTTTTGATGCCTATCTCATGAGAGGCGTCTATTTGAGCCTTTAATAAATCAAAATTAAGGTTTGGATGTTGCGTTCCTACCTTTGTTGGGTAATATGAAAAACCATGGTGGCCTTTTGCAAATATATTGATAGAATTAACATTGGCATCTTTAAGAGTTTTTTGCCATATTTCTTTATTAAATTTAGCACCTATATTTTCTAAATGTTCTGATGTGTGAAAATCAAGATGAACTTGTCTTGTAGAAAAATCTTCAATTGAAATTTTTGGATTTTGAGCATTTAAAATGCCAATCACAAATATAGAGCTAATAAAAAGTTTTAAAGATTTCATAACATTTGTATTATAAACTTATTCTTGATCCCAAAATCTAAAAGGATCTTTGTTTGCTTTCATTTCTACCAACAAAAGTTCTTCCATTTCTTTGCGTTTTGTTGCGAATTTTGGATTATCAGCTAAATTAACTTGATGTTTTTTTGGAATATTTCCAGTGAGTTCGATTACTTTAGGGTCATGGTGTTCAATTAAGAGTTCGTTCGGATTTTCTTTAAGATTAAATAGCTGTGTTTTTCGAACTTGACCATCCATTACATCATATTTTATAATTTTCCAGTCATCCTTTTTTAAAGAGCGAATACCTGGCTTAGTTCCACCGGAATACACACCATAAATGATGTTTCTTATGGTTTCCGCTTTTTCACTTATCACAGATATAAAACTCTTCCCAAACATTCCTTCGGGGATATCAATACCTACCAAATCGCAGAGTGTTGGCAAGACATCGGATAAATATATATTGCCCTTTGCTTTTTTGTTTTTTTTAATATTTGGGCCTTTAACAATGAGGGGAATTTTCAAACTATGTTCGTATAGATTTTGTTTACCCATTAAGCCGTGTTTTCCTACTGCAATCCCATGATCAGATAAGAATAAAATATAAGTATTATCTAGCTCACCTGTTTTTTCTAATTTTTTCAACACTCGACCTATTTGAGTATCTATTGCTTCAATTGTAGCAAGTTCCTTACCTCTTTCGTTTCTAACGGTTGCTTCATCTCTTCGTGTTAAGACACCCTCCACACTATTTTCATCTCTTAAATCAGGATGACCTTCTTCAAAAGGATGACCAGGCAAATAATTGACAGGTAATTTTGGTGACTTTTTATTTATGCTATGAGGAGGTCCTGGGCTTACAGCACCATATTTTTCTAGAAGCTCCGGATTACCTCTTCTTGGATCGTGTGGATGAGAGAATCCTAAGTAAATAAGAAATGGTTGGTCTGTGGGATGGTCGATTCTTCTTTGCAAGTAATTAATGACTTTGTCAGAATGCCATTTACTATTGTTTTCATCATCAGGATCTCTATTTGTCTTGTCATAGCGCTCGTCAAATAATAAATTAGCACCTTCGTAGCTATTCCCACGTTTGCAAGTTCTAAAGGTATAATAACCAGCCCTTTTAAAGAGTGCCGGCATACTATTATAGGAAGGATTTTCTTCTGTTATTTTTGCATAATTTTCCTCAGTTTTGTGTATGTAATCTAAAGGGGGATAGTTGACATTAAGATTTTGAGTTTCCCAAACATTTCTACCAGTCATTAGCATACAACGAGAAGGGGTGCATACCGCTGCTCGGAAAGACCCCATGTGATGTGCAGAGGTAAATGAAAGGCCTTGACTTGCTAACCTATCAATATTGGGAGTATCACAGATAGTATCACCGTATACATCCAGAGTTTCTGCATCTTGATCATCCGTTACAATAATAAGAACATTGGGTCTTTTTACAGCTGTCTTCTGTAGTCTTAAAAACACACCTAATAGGATTAATATCATTCCAAATAAAACACTAGTAATTATAATATTTTTATTTTTCAACTTCACTTTAATTAATGTTTGATATTTTTTAAATCAAAAACTTCAATTTTATTTTCTCCGATGTTCAACAATTCAAAAGGCCCTACTTTAGGTGATTTTGAAGAGCGAAGATTATTTAAAAAATCAGTGTTAAAAATCATTTTTGAACCGTCTGTGTTTTCAAAAGGAGTTTCTGTTTGAAAAGCACTTCCCAAACTAGCTGTTGTAATGAGCTCAGTTTCTAATTTTTTATAATTCTCATTAATATAGATATTTAAAAAAAATTTCTTACCAAGCTGCTCAATAGATGCTGATGGGTTATGAGTAGGGTCTATGATATTATTTTCTTCTCTTTTAAAAGGCAAAGCTATATTATAATAAAGATTGGAGGCGATGTAAACAGGCAATTGAAGTGCTGCAAAATCATCAGGCCTTTTCTTGTCTTGATACCAAGCGTCATTAGATAGTGGAAACCCATCAAAAGCATTTAGACCCGTAAATAAATGCTTATGCTTCGAAGGCGTAGTGGAACTGAAAATATTATTGTAAAATCGATCGTCGCCATGATTGATCCCCATCAAGCCAGCAACTGCTGTTGAATGAGGGAAGTGGTAAGGCGTAAAACGGTTTGGTGCCAGTCGCATCAGGATGTTTCCTCCAATAAGATTATGCAGATAGGCCGTACCTTGAGATACATTGATAATTGAATTTTTAGATAGTAAAATATTATTATCAACAACCATAGGGCCATGATTTACCTCATTAAAAAAATCCTCATTTATATTGTCATAAAAAATATTTTTAGAAACTTGCGTCCCTTGTGATTGCCAATCTAACCAAAGCCCACGATAATTATTGTGAATTAAATTTCCTTCAATTGATGTGTCAATAGCGGCATGCAGTTTTATGCCACCTGTCTCGTATCCAAAAAATTGTTGTTTGGTATGGATATTATAAATATGGTTGTTATATATTTTACTAAAAATGGCTCCTAAATGACCGCAAATGCCTGCTTGCTCACAATTTTTTATAGTATTGTTTCTAACAATATGGGAGCCTATTGTTTCTTTTGACCATCCTTTAGTAAGCGCATCAAAAACAACTTCACGCTGACGCTGAGTCCCGTGTTTTACTTTTAAATTTGTCCATTCATTTTGTCCAGTACTCGACTCCTTTCCAAGGCTTATTCCAGTACATTTAGAGTCTGATATTAAATTATTTTCTATAATCCATCCTTTACTCCAATTTGGGCCAATGAGCCCTTCTTGATGTGCGGTCGGAGGTGCCCATTGAGTAGCGGCATGTGCCATGTTAAACCCACGAACAGTAATGTAATTTATGCCGGTTCGCTTCGGGAAAAATACAGCAGGTCGAACATTAATCTCCACAACTTGCTCATTTGGATCAAGTCCATTAAAATTAGCATAGAGCATTGTTGTTTTTCCATCTACTTTACACATCCATTTGTATTTTGAAGCCTCAGAATCAACAGCTCTTTTTAAAGGTGTTTCTGATAAGACTTCTTTCAAATTATCAATTTCATAAAGTGCCTCTCCATTAACGTAAACTTCTCCGAGGTGATGATCTCTCTCATAGGTATTCATTAACCAATCTCCTTTCAAAATTTCTTTGTAGGGGTTAAAATTGGTAAATATTTCGTTATTAAGACTAACTACCCAAACCTTACCTTCATACAATTCCCAACCTTTAACAATTTCAGAACCCTTAATCCATACTTCTTCACCCTCAGCAGCTTGATAGATAATTCGATTTTGATCATTAAGACCTCCGTGACTTGGATTTACCCATTCTCTGTAGGTTCCTTCGTGCACTGTAATGACATCTCCAGGAAGTGCAATTGATGCTGCTTTTGATATCGTTCTGAAAGGATATTTTTTGTTACCAACATTATGATCAGATCCATCAATAGATATATGGTAGCCCTGAGCATTGATCGAATGTATACAATACAAGCTGATAATATATATGTATTTATATAAAGGCTTCATAAATACCAAAAATAAAAATAGAAATTCTATTTCCCTGTAAATTTTGTGTTTAAGAATGGAATATTTGAAGCTATATGATTGAAACTTCTAAGTTTATTTACCTATCAATATTTACAACTATGAAGCTTTTGTAATCAAACACAAAATTAATATGAAGGCCATTCGAAATATAGATTGAATAATATACAAAGTAAATGTGATGGACTTTTAATAAAATAATTGTTATAAAAAGTGGAGCCAAAGGGAGTGAAGTCGAACTATTTTTGGGGGGGCGATTTGATTAGATTTTAAATTCCTGCTAATAAATTCCCTAGGCCGTCTTTAAATTGAAAGCCCTCCATGGTTCTA
>MDSX01005525.1_pt1 | contig 18983 bp, 23 predicted proteins | sample 811141 | NCBI WGS metagenome assembly MDSX01 (sample SAMN05326642, study PRJNA326480) | marine metagenome | isolation source: seawater | place: Atlantic Ocean: South East | collected 2010 | reverse complement strand
TTGATTTGATTTTTAATTACAATAGGTTTTTTATATCTTGTTTTTGGAACATGTCGTAATCGTGTTTGTTTTAGTGTGATATTAATATCCCTTACAACTCTACCTAAATGAACTCTTGATAATATTAGATCTGGGTATTTAGTTTTTAATTTTGTTAACAATTCATCCATAGTAATCGTTTTATTTTGTTTGAGTTGTTGCTTTATGAATGAAATATGACTATTAGTAATTTTATATGATGTATAATCTCTTTTCTTTCGTGTAATATTATTAGTAAATTTGTATTTATCTACCCATCTCATTAAACTTCTTTCAGAACAACCGAATATTTTACAGGTTTGCACTTGATTTTTAGAATGGGATAAATAGTATTTAACTGCTGATAATTTATAATCACTACTTTTATGTGTAGGCATTATAATATAATTTAACAATTTATAAAAAATTGATTTAATTAAATTACTTTAATATACTTAAAGAAATCAATATGTCTTCCGAACAAGAAATTGATAAAACTGGAGTTATGAAACAACAACCTAAACCAAAAAAAATATTAATATGTTGTCGTGCGAAGTTATGGAAAGGTGAAAAATGTAAATGTAAAGAAATAAAAACTATACAAAAATATATACGCAAATGGCAAGAAAATAAAAATAAATTAGAACCAATAGCATATAGAGGTGATAAAATAAAAATTAATGATATTAATGTCTTTACCTATAAAAATAGATCAAATAACGATATTGATAATAAAAAAAGAGAAAATATTATTGTCTGTATAATAAACAAAACAATTCCAGAACAATATTACAAACTTTCACTAAGGTGGCATAATTTAAGAAATGGAATATCCTTATATCTAAAAGAGTTATGTAAAAACCAAGGTATCCTTCACGTTGAGAAAATTGATTGTATCCCTAAAGCAGGAAGATGCCATCATTATGACTTTAAGATAATTATAAATAATAGTGAAGAGTTTATGCTAGAGTTTAAATGTAATGCGTCTTGTGTAAATGATACACCACAATTTGTATCACCAATGAAACCTTCACAATATCTAGAAAGTTCTTATGAAGAACATTATTATAATAATCATTTAATTAATTTAGTTAATGAATACAATTTGCCTTTACCGACAAAAGAAGAATATTTGAAATATATACATTCAACTAATCCAACATGTTTAAAGCTACATCAAGAAAAATATTATAGAGGATGTAAACCAAGTAGTAAATATTCTGGTGAAGAAAATGATATTAAATTTTATGAAAGCTCAAAGAAGGCTTCGCGCGATAGTATTATGAGTTTTATTTCAAAATATGGTCTTAATAAAGATAAACTTACAAATTATTTATTGGATACACAAAAAAATAAATTTTTTATGTTATATAAAGATGGCAAGTTTAATCTGGAGACAATAAATTTAGACGACTATATCATTACAACTGTCGTAAAAGAGCCTAGAAAAAGCCGGTATATCGCACAAACTAAAAGTAATAAAAATTTAAAAATATTATTAAGATGGAAGAATGGCAATGGCATTGCTTTTCCTAGTTTTCAAATATCATAAATTGGTAGAATTTTACATAATTCAGTAGTATTCATAGCATTATTACCAAAATATAAATTAATAAATTCAATTGTTTTTTTATTTTTAAAAGAACTAACAATTTGTTTATATTTATCTATTAATATTTCGTTTGATAATGGTTCGGCATATTTAATACAAATTAAATGATTTTCAATTAAATAATTTAATTTATCATTTTCATTTATAATACAATAATTAAAATTATAACTACCAACACCATAACCTCTATTAATAACCAATAGAGGTTTATTGCTCCCCTTTTTATTTATATAATTTTTTTTTTCTTTATTTGAATAACTTTTAATACACAATTTATGGTCAGTTATATCTGAACTATATATCAAACACGTCTTCGTATCATCATCGGTTAAATCTTTTTTACATTGGTTCCATACAATATTTCCAACACTGACATTGAAATTTAAATCAAATAGTGTTTTAGAATTATTATATAATTTTTTCAGTGCCTTAATATTATCTTGGGTTCCAAAGATAGTATATCCAGAAATTGTTATACTATACGATGAATTATTTGTGGGTTTTTCATTTTGTAAAATAACTATAATTGTATCTTGTTTTGTTTCAATGTAATCATCGTCGCATTCAATAATGTCCAAAATTTTATAGTTTTTAAATATGTGTTTCCTTGTTTTATCATAGTATAGACAATTTAGAAAGTTCTTTGGCAATACAAAACTTAAAATCCCTTTGTTATTTAATAATTCTAGAGATTTTATAATGAATAGTATAAATATATTTGGTCGTCCATCGAAATAATCATAATACGATTTATCTACATCTGTTATTTTCATTACAAAATAAGGTGGATTTCCAATAATTAAATCAAATTTAGTATCAAATTGATGAGTTAAATAGTTTTTATTAAGTAATCTAATATTGTCTGTGCCATATTGTTTTATTGATTCAAATATCGTTTTATTTAGTTCTACACCAGTAATGTTAATATCCGGGTAGACATTGTTTACTCTTAAAATATATTCGCAAGAGCCACAAGATGGTTCTAAAACACTCATAGATTTTTCCATAAATGGTTCTAAAAGTTTAATATTTTTAGATATTGTTTCTGGTGGCGTAAAGTAAATACCATTATTTTTCTTTTCTGTTTTATTAAGTTTTGTTGTTAATTTTCTTGATAATTCTGAATATTTAACTTCTTTTGGTTGTTGTTCCATTGTGTCTGTATTTACATTTACTTCTTCATTTTCAACAATCAATTTTTTATTATTTAATTCTTTTAATTTTTCTTCAACTGCTTTATCTACAAGTGCCTTAATTTTATCAGCATTATTTTCACAAGGAGTTTTGCGTTTATTATGAGAATCATAGTGAGATTTTTGAGAAAATCCTTTTCCACATCGTTCGCATGAATATTTAACCATTTTCGTTATATATTGTTAATATATTTTATTTTTAAATTAATTTTATAAATTAACTTAATTTAACAATTTCTGTTAATTCCCTAAATATTAGAAAGTCGGCGTTTTAAATGTTCAAAGGTGTATAATAATTTAATACATAAATTATATATTAAATTATGAGAGAAATTGCTATATTTGAAAGTCAAAAACATTATGTTCAGCGTATTAGTGATGATGAAAAAATAAATATTTTTAAAAGTATTTGGCCAAATAGTTTACATACTTTTGGAGAAATAACTCTTCTTTTTGATGATATAATGTATACTAGTAAAACTATTAAAAAATTTTTAAAAAAAGAAAAAGAAAAAAATTTTATAAATAATATATTATCTTGTAATTTATTTTAATCTAACCTGTTTTATCTTGTTATTCTTTATTATGGTATACTCGTTCAACATAAATATTATCTAAAATAATACCAATAATTACTAATAATACTATTATTCCTTTATAAACAAATTTGTAAATATCTATTTTTTCCCCTCTAAAAAGTGGTTCAAACATAAATATTATATATCCAATAATAAAAGAAACTTGAAAAAATAAGTGATAATTTGGATCAATAACATGAATACCATGTGATAATATCATTATAGAAGCACCTGTTAAAAATATCATAGTATTGCTATTGGAATTTTTTTTTTATATATTTATTTAAATTCATTACTTATATAATAAAGTATAAAAAAATTATTATATAAATTTATTTTCTTATAAATTATTTAATTTTTTACTAATAATTCAAATGATTTATCTTCACCGATTCTCTTACCTGTCTTCCCATTAAATAAATATCCGGATTGATATATTAGACCACCATTATTTATGCCACCATTATTTACAATAACTATAGCATAACTATAGCCCGACCAAGTATAATATCCATAGAATCTAGTTACTTTAAAGATTACTTCTTTATTATTTATAATTACTTTATAAATATTATTAACAACTAATTTATCGCTATAAGTTAGTCATTTGGTATTTGAGTAAATATAAAAAAGTTTTACATGTGGATATTTAGCAATAGTAGTAAATCCATCACGTAATCCACCACATCTTCTTGTATGTGGTTTATCCATTGTTCCTGGTTTTAATTGAGCACGACGTGCCAATGCTCTTCTTATTCCTGGATTTGATGCTCTGCCACCACTTTGAACACCAGCACCTGGAGTATAAACATTAAATAAATTAGTAGGTCTATTATATTGTAATGCCATTTGTGATAGAGTTTTTCTAGAACCACCTCCTACAATACCAATTTTACCTGGATAAGACATATATATTTATCTAAATAAAATAAATATATATTTAGAAAGCAGAACCTCCAAAAATACTAAAACCTTCATTTGCTGCCATTGGTTCAAAATTACCACCTCCAGGTGTAGCAGCATCAACTAAAGGTGTATTTGGGCCTTGAAACATTTTATTAAAGTTAGGTCCTTGATTTACAGCGTTATTGTGAACTTGATTTATATGTTGTGATTCAGTCATTCCATTCATAGCTTCAGGATTAATATTCATATTCATTGTAGGTGGCCCACCTAAATTTACTTGGTTTAATCTATCTGCTTGACTAGGTTGATGTTGACCATTAGAGATTGGTTGTTTTGTTTTATAATCCTTTTTTCCTTTTGGTTCTTCCCGATTACCTTCCCACATATCAACTAGTCTCTCTAAAAGAATATTAATTTTGCTCCCTAATTTAGTTTGCATTGTAAATAAAGCAATAAATAAGGGAATGATAAAGTTAATTTCATTAAAAGTTGGGTAATTGGATTGAGAATATGTAGGTATAAATCTAATTATTCTATTGATAAACCATATAGATAATAAGATTAAAGAAATAGTTCCAAAAACTTCAAAGAAAATTTCTAAAGTTCCTTTTGTTGGGTCTTCTTCAGGGGTTATATAGTTAATAGATTTGAGAGATAAAATAACTAATGGGATTGCTAAAAAAGAATATTGAAAATAGTTCATGATTGTATTTTTGTTGTCTTCTTCAAAATTAAATACATATGAAAAGAATCCTTCTTTTTTAGATATTTTATCATCATTTTCTTTAATACTTTCCATTATGTTTTATAAAAAGAAATTAAAAATATAAATAAAGATAATATAAATGCTAAAAATAGCATTAGATTCGTTAAAGTATGGAGAAAGTAAAAATCCAGAAGACAAACATGATGAATACCAGTATATTAATTTAATTAAACATATATTAGATTATGGAACTATGATAGAAGGGCGTAATGGAAATGCTTTAACAATTTACGGTTCATCTATGCATTTTTCTCTTGAAAATAATACATGGCCACTTCTTACATCAAAAAAAGTAGCTTGGAAAACATGTGCTAAAGAATTATTCTGGTTTTTAAAAGGTTCGACATCTAATATTGAACTTCAAGGGCAATATGTTCATATATGGGATGGTAATGGAAGTCGAGAATTTTTAGATAGTAGAGGATTAACAAATCTACAAGAAAATGATTTAGGGCCTGTTTATGGACATCAATGGAGATTTTTTAATGCTCCATATGAAAATTGTAATACAGATTATAGTGGTAAAGGTGCTGACCAGATAAAATATATAATTGATTGTTTAAAGGACCCGAAAGAAAGATATTCGCGGAGATTAATTTTATCTGCTTGGAATCCACAACAACTAGATGAAATGGCATTACCACCATGTCATGTATTGGCTCAGTTTAATGTTATTGATAATAAATTATCATGTTCTCTATATCAAAGAAGTGGCGATGTGGGTTTAGGAGTTCCTTTTAATATTGCTTCATATAGTTTATTAACTCATATAATTGCTAAACATTGTGATTTAGAGGCAAATGAATTTATTTATCATTTAGGAAATTGCCATATATATGATGATCATATTGAACCACTTAGAAATCAAATAAATAATATATTATATCCTTTTCCAAAAATTTCTATTTTAGAAAAATATGATGATATTAATAGTTATAGTATTAAAGATATTAAAGTAGAAAATTATCAATGTAATAATGTTATAAAAATGGTAATGCGAAAATAATTGAAAAATAACATATTTATCAAAAATATATGAGTAATTCAGCATCAATAGCAGCAGCTAAAAGAAGAAGAGGAGCATCTCAAAATCCACCAGTAGCAACAACTTCAACCGCTTCATCTTCAAGAAATATTAATCGTGTTCAAAGTGAACCTACTTTAGAAAAAGGAGAGCGAACACAAGAAAGAATTAGTCCTATTCAAATATTAGGAATGCATGAAAATAGATTAGAATTTCTAGAAAGACAACATAATAACATGGCTATGGCTTTAAATCAATACCCAAATCCAAATGAAGAAAAAATAGTAACTTTAAAAGATTTAGAAGATTTTAGAGTAGCTTTTCAAAAACTTTCTTCTACTGAAAAGAAAGTAGATGGAGGTTCTGTAAATGTTCAACAAATCAAGAAAGAAGTATCTGAAGAATTAACAAAAACACAACTAACTAATTTAGCAAGTAAAAAAGATGTTGATTCATTAATCAGTTCAATGAGAAAAGAATTATTAAATGAAAATTTTAAAAGCTTAGAAGATAAAATAAATGCTTTAAAAATTTCTAATAGTGAAGTATCTTCATCTACAACATCATCATCAAAAGAAATTCAAGAAGTTACAAAAACTTTAACAAAAAAAATAGAAGATTCTATTCCAAAAAATACTGTTACTACTAAACAATTAGATGATGTTAAGACTGAACTAAATAAAAAAGTTGATGGAATACAAATTCCAAAAGACTACATTACAAGTAAAGAATTAGTTGAATTAAAAAATGAATTAAATAAAAAAATAGATTCTTTACCAAAAAATACCGCAACTGTTTCAAGTGAAAAATCTGTTCAAGAAGAAAAATTATCATTAACAACCAAAGCTAGATTAGATACTTTAGAAAGTAAAGTAAAAGCATTAGAGGCTATTATATTAAAGCAATAATTTTAATAAAAATAAGTAATATACTTAAAATATTATTATACATTTTTTTTAATGAATATAATAATATTTGTATTAGTATTTTCAATAGTATTATTTATATATATACATATATATTATCATTTTAAGACCAATAATGATTTAGAAATTTTAGAAATAAATAATATTTCTAAGGAGAGATTAGAAGAAATATGTGATTTAAGACAACCGTTAACAATGAAAATAGATAATAATATTTTTAAAGAGTTTTTTATTAAGAATTTAATAAGCAATTACTCTAGTTTTGATATTAAAATACGAAATATCAAAAATTTAGATGATGATACAGAATTATTTCTTCCTTTATCTTTAAATGATGCTAATAAATTAATGATAGAGGATAAAGAAGGACAATATATATCAGAAAATAATAGTGATTTTTTAATTGAAACAAGTATGGCAAAAAATATTAGTGAAAATGATTCATTTTTTAGACCATATATGTTATCTAATATAGAGTATGATTATATTTTTGGGTCAAAAAATTCGTATACACCATTAAGATATAATTTAAATTATAGAAATTACTATTTAGTTTTGGAAGGTAAAGTGAGAATAAAAATGACACCTCCAAAAAATGAAAAATATCTATATTGTAATAAAGATTATGATAATTTTGAATTTCGCTCTCCTTTAAATGTTTGGAATATTCAAGATGAATACAAAACAGATTTTAATAAAATGAAATTTTTAGAAGTCGATTTAGAACCAGGTAATATTATATATATACCAGCATATTGGTGGTATAGTATTCAAGTATTAGAAGAAAATACATCTATATTATCATTTAAATATAGAACATATATGAATAATGTTGCTATTTTACCTCAACTTATTTTAAAAATAATGCAAAAACAGAATATAAAACATAAAATTATTGATAATTAATAATTAATAATAAATATAAAAAATTGATATTATTATTTATATTATAATTATTTATAAAATAAATTATAATATAATTTAAATGAGCTATAAAATTCTTATAGAAGATCGTAATTACAATACTTGGTCTTGGCATGAAATTGAAAATATGAAAGATGTTACACAAGAATTTAATTGTAACCCTATTGAAAAAAAATTATTTACCGGCGATAATGTTGATAGTAGTGGCGTTTTAAAAGAATCTATTGTGAGAGAAGCAACAAATATACCTGGTATAATGATATATGGCAATAAAACATATGGTAGAAGTAATAAGGGTAAGTTTTACTATAAATGTATACCAAATGACAAACGACTTCCATCATTTCTGGTAACTTATGAGCAAAAAGATGTAGGATTTAATAAAAAAATGGTAAATAAATTTGTATTATTTAGATTTCATAAATGGGAAGATAAGCATCCTATTGGTGCCATAAATCAGATTGTAGGAGATATTAATGTATTATCAAATTTTTATGAATATCAGTTATATTGTAAAAATTTATATGTTTCTCTATCGCTTTTCACAAAAGATACAATGCGCAAATTAAAACAACATAGCAATGAACTTTTCATTAAAACTATTTCAAGTAATAATAAAAGTATTGAAAATAGAATAGATAATTATAAAATTTTTACTATTGACCCAAATTCAACTGGTGATTTAGATGATGCTGTTAGTATTGATGATGAAAAAATTAGTATTTATATATCAAATGTTCCAATTTTACTAGAACATTATAATTTATGGAATTCATTTACAAAAAGAATTTCAACTATTTATTTACCTGATCAAAAGAGACCAATGTTGCCTTCTGTATTATCTGAAGTTTTATGTAGTCTCTTACAAAATGAATCAAGAATTGCATTTTGTATAGATATTTATTATAAAGATGATAAAATTATTGATATAAAATATACAAATGCTCTCATTAAAGTCCATAAGAATTTTGTATATGATGAAGAAGAGTTATTGAGATTTACAGATTATAACATTTTAAAAGATAAATTATTAGAATTATCAAAAGAATACAAATATATTAAATGTATTAATGATAGTCATGATGTTATTGCATTTTTGATGATATTAATGAACCATGAGTGTGCTAAATATATGGTAAAGCATAAAATTGGTATATATCGAAATTTAAAATTTAAAGATGTAGTTGATTCAAAAGTTCCAGATGATATACATGATTTTATTAAAATATGGCAATGTTCTTGTGGTTCTTATAATACATATGATGAAGATAATTGCCATGAACTTATTTATGGTGGTATGAAAAAATATACACATATTACATCCCCAATTAGAAGATTGGTCGATTTATTAAATATGATAAAAATTCAAGAAACACTTGGTTTTGTAAATTTATCAAAAGATATGAATAAATTTTACAATTATTGGATTGATAATTTAGATTATATAAACACAACTATGAGAGCAATTAGAAAGATACAAATAGATTGTAATATATTGAATATGTGTGTAAATAATAAAACTATTATGGAAAAAGCATATACAGGTTATGTTTTTGATAAAGTAGATAGAGAGAATAAATATAGCCAATATAACGTTTATTTACCAGAATTAAAAATTATATCTCGGGTAAATATTAAAGAAAATTATGATGATTATGAAAAAAAACAATTTAAAATATATTTAATAGAAGATGAAGCAACACTTAAAAGAAAAATACGTCTACAAATGGTTTAAATTTATCCAAAAAAATTTTCTCCGCTGTATTTTATATATAAAAAATTATCTATATTTTTATTTTTTTCATATAATTCTTGCATGCTAGTATTTGGATTGGGAATGCTGTTATTAATAAAAATTATTATACTTTGTTTATCTGTTATTTTTAAACGTTTTCTTACAATATATATAAATTGATTAAAAAACATATCTTTAGGACATAAGTATTTATGTTTATCTATTTCGTGTATGTTTTTACAATTTTTATTTTTTTCTAAATAAATAAAAACTTTATCTGGATATTTTTGTTTTATATTTTCTACCTCCTCTTTTCTCTCTTCTATACTTTTAGCAAAATGATTTTTTTTTATCATATTTATAAATAAATATAATTATTCTTTTATAAATATGATAAAAATAATAATAAACTTTTATACAAATTCAATCTTTTTTGTATCAATAATATATATATATATGGCTTATTCGAAAACAGTTCGTAGACACAGAAAACGTGGAAAAAAAGGAGGAGTTGAAACTCGAGGACAAAAAAGACGCGTTGAAGAAGGACTTCCTGCTGTAGAAACTACTATGAGAGAAGCTCCTAGCAAAAAAGCAACTACAAAAAAAGCACCCAAAGATCCAGAAACATTAGCTGAATCAAAACCAAAAACAAAAAAACCTACTACAAAAAAAGATCGTAGAGAGGCAAGGGAAAAATTACCCTCTGTAATTAAACAAAAACAAGCTGCTTTAGAAAAAAAAATAGCAAAAGAATCAAGAACTAAAAGATTACAGAAAAAAAAACGTGAAACTGCTATGAAAGGTTTTAAATTAAGAAGATTTAAAAAATTTCAAGAATCTCGTAAAAAAAAACCAAAACCACAATCTAAATTTCTAAAAACTTTCCGCGTTACAAAAAAAAGATTATCACCAATAAAAGAATCTCCTAAATCATCATCTCCTCGTGAATATAAATCAAGTGTTGATAAAGAAATTTTAGCTGGTCTTGAAAAAAGTTTACTTGGATTAAAAATAAGCAAATAGATAAAAAATTTTTACATAATTTTCTTTTTTATATAAAATTATGTAAGTAATATAGTAGTTACATGTAAATAGATTATGAATTAGATGTATAATGATTGATTAGTAGCAATATATTTTAATGTTAACTCTGGAATCTCTCTTAATTTTTTTAATAAATCCATATTTTGTAATGTTTCACAAATCTTTTCTAATTCCAACGCTATATTATTAATCTTTAATATTGCTTTAATAAATTCACCTAAAAATATTTCAGTTTCACATTTCATAATATCTATAATATATTTACAATCTTGTTCATTTGAACAATTACACCATTCAAATACATAATCAATTAAATCAAAATTATATTCATATTCTAATCCAGTAAATAAATTATTTTTAATTTCTTGATCTTTATAATATTCAATTCTCTCTACAATATATTTTGATACTTCATAAATATTATTATTCTTTTTTGATGGATTTATATTTCTCTTATCTTCTTGTAATGAAATATTTGTAAAACAACTGAATATGCTAACAAGTTCTTGTGTTGAAATATCGGAGAATCCGTTATATTTTATATAAGTATCAGCCATGGTTAACGAATTGACTTCTTGTAATTGCATTGAAATAAATGCTTTATCATTAAGATTATATGAAGTATCTATAAAATTATCATTTTTTAAAATATTAATAATTAATTGAATATTAGTATCAATATAATTTACCGCGTTAATAGCAAAATTATTTGTTTTATTTCTCTCTTCACATAAATCATTATATTCACTATATTTTTCCATGTCTTTCTTTAAAAATTTATTTTCTTGTTCAACTTCACTAATTTCTTTTTGTATTTTCTTTTTTTGTTTTTGACTAGCGCCTTTTACACTATCTAATAATGCTTTATAAGTTTCAATAATTTCCTTTTTTGTTGTAAAAATTATACCACTATCTATACCTTTTCTTAATTCATGAATTTTATTATCTAAAATATCTAGTTCTTTATTATAATTATTAATTTCTTTAATAATATCCGTTTGAATAAAACTTTTTTCCATAAATTCTTTTAACTTATTAAAATCATAATCATTATTATTCTCGCTATTATTTTCAATATTTTTATTAGATGCTATTACATTTAAAACTAAATTAAATGAGATTTTAAATTGTGATTTTAGCATTTTTGGTGAACCAGTAACTATTTTCTTATATTCATTTGATAAAGGCATATCGAATATATTATTACAATGAATTACATGACCTATTTTATCTAATCCTCTTCTTCCAGCTCTACCAGCCATTTGAGTATACTCATGAGATAGCAAATGTCTTAAACCATTATCTCCATTAAATTTTGATAAAGAAGTAAATATAACTGTTTTAGTTGGCATATTAATACCTACAGCAAATGTTTCAGTAGCAAATAATAATTTAATATAACCTTTTTCAAATAACATTTCTACCATTTCTCTCAAAATAGGCATAATTCCAGCATGATGTATAGCTATTCCTTTTTGTAATAATGTAATTAAATTTTTGAATTCATCTAATTGCGTATATTCTTTATAATTCTTAATTTTGCTTCTTAGAATATTTTCACATTCTTTTTTGATTATACTCGGTGTTTTATGTCCTTCTTCGAAAAGTGATACTTCAATTTCATGAGCACATATTTCAACGTTTTTTCGTGAAAATATAAAGCAAATTGCTGGTAACATGTTATTATTATTTAAATATTTAATAATATCATTTAAAACAAAATGTCTCTTAACAAAATTTCTATTTTTGTAAAAATAGTTTAATATATCGCTAATAGCATAATAATTTAATTCATTAAATACTCCATTATTATCTGCTAATTTAATAGGTTTATTTACGTATTCTTTTAATTTCTTTTCATATTCTGTATTTTTTGCTATTTTAAAAATAGATTTATTTGTAGATATCCAACCATAATGTGTTAATGGGACAACCCGTTCATTAGTTGGACATAAATACAATTTTTTTTCAATATTATCATAAGTTTTATTTTTTTCTTTTTCTATCCAATTAGCAAAAATTTCTGGTTTTTCAATTGTGGCCGAAAGCATAATAAGTTGAATATGTGGAGGTAATAATATAATAGATTGTTCCCATACATTACCTCTATCAGCATCTCCTATATAATGAACTTCATCAAAAACAACAGCACCTAATTCATTATTAAAATCCATTTCAAAATGAAGATTAATATTTTTATCATTATTTTTAGATATTAAAGATGAAAATAATGTGTTTCTTAAGATTTCAGTCGTCATAATTAAGACATCTGCTTCTGGATTATCTTTAATATCTCCAGTTAATATACCAAATGATATATGTGGAAACTTTTTCTTGAAATCATAATATTTCTGATTACATAATGCTTTAATCGGTCCAGTATAAATTACTTTTTTATTTTTTTCTTTGAAAAAGTCAATGGCAAACTCGGCCGGTTGTGTATTATGTGTAACTATAAAATTACCTAAAATAAATTTATGATTTCCATCAATTTCAAATCCATAATAATTACCAATTCCTTCTGATTTTACTTTAAAGTGATATTTTAACGCTGGTTTATTAATAATTCTTTCTTCATTACATTTCTTTCTTTTACATAATACAGGAATTTCAGTAAGATTGTCTCCAAAAATATGAATTCTATTATATTCACCTTCTTTCTTTATATTATTATAATAACAATTTTTCTTAACCTTTTTACATGAACAAGCAAATCCAAGACTTTTTACTAGATATACAATATCATTAGCCAATAAATTATTTTTTTGACTTATTTCATATGTTTTACAATAATAATAACCATCGCTATCAATCAACCCGGCTAATAATTTAAGTCTATTCTCTCTAGAGTTAATTTTAAAATCGAGTGGTATATGTTTATTATTTAATAAATTATAATTTCGCAGAACACTCGTAATTTTATTTTCACGACCTCGATTTGTATATTTTTTTAATGTAGTTAATCTATATGTATATCCATTTCGATATTGTAAGTAACAATCGTAATCTAATATTTTTTCATGTAAATATTTTAAAATTACCGCATCTTGACATGTTATTTCAGCACTATTTGAAGAACCATCCCCTAACCATAATCCTATAATATATGGGTCAATGTCAATATTTTTTTCTGGAAAATTAATATCAACCTTATAGGACAAAGAATTTCTCTGTAAATATTTTGGTAAATTTAAAAAGTCTTTAACAGAAATATTAAAATCTTTTCCTTGTGTTAATTTTTTTTCATTTAATAATCTTTTTGCTTGAATAAAACATTCTTCTTTATCCTTATTTTTATAATTAAAAGATTGGTATCTCATTTTAATTTCTACATTATCAAACCAAATAAGCTCATATCTATTAGATTTTTTATTCTCCTTAATGAAAGGTTTTACATTATATTTTAAAGATAGAATATGACTTTCATTACAAGTAAAAGAATCTCCATCACTTAAAATAATATTATACATAGGTTCAATGCCTCTTGCTAATCCTAATACATTTCTTTCTGTTGAATCATCTCCCATTAATTTATCTTCAACTTTAATATCTTGAACTTTTTTAATTGAACCATCAAACATAATGATATCAGTGTCGTATTTTAAGCATTTACCGCTGCCGGTGTGCGCTGTAACCAAAGTATGATGTCCATTTATTATTGAATAGAGAGCCCATTTTTGAAAATTACTTAAATCATATGGATATTGTTCAAAATATTTATTATAATTATTATCTTCAAAATTGTTATTACAAATAACGACCATTGTTATTTATTTATAGTAAATAATATTTAGATTTAAATTATTCAATTTATTTAATAATGACTATAATTATAGCAAATAAATATAAAATTACCGGTATATTGGGCGATGGAACATTTGGTAAAGTATTTAAAGCAGAAAATATTTTAACTAAAAATAATGTTGCTATAAAAATCGAAAAAGAAAAAGAAAGCAGAATTTTGAAATATGAAGCTAGAATCTATAATTTATTACATAATATGAAAAATATTCCAAAAATTCGATTATTTGGAACAGAAGAAGAATATACTTACATGGTTATTGATTTATTTAGTTGCTCTATTGATAAACGCGAACTTAACGTAAAAGATAAAATAACTACTTTTAAAAATGCATTAAAAATATTAGAAGATTTACATGAAAATGGCTTTATTCATCGAGATATTAAACCTGATAATATTTTATTTGAAGAGAGAAATAGTAATCAAGTAAAATTAATTGATTTTGGTTTATCAAAGAAATATCTTGATAAAAATAACAATCATGTTGAATATAAAGATGGGAAAAAAATAATAGGAACAATTAAATATTGTAGTATTAATTTACATAATGGTTGTGAACCATCGCGGAGAGATGATATTGAATCATTAGTATATACATTTATTAAAGTATATAGTGGAATATTGCCATGGGATAATTATGATATAAATAATAAAGAGTTATATACAGAAAAGGTTTTTGAAGAGAAAAAAAATATTTATAACTTTATAATAAATAATAATATACCTTTTGAATTTGCATGTATGATTAAATATATTAGAAATGTAAAATATGATGAAAAAATTAATTATGATTATATTGATACATTATTGAATATTATTATAGTATAATTATTCTTTTAACCATATATAAAATTCATATAGTTGATTTGAAAATTTATTATATTTTTCTCTAATTTCATGTGTAAATAATTCTGTATCTAGAAATTCTGATATATAATTAGTATCAATGTCTCCACCATAATAGATATTCAAACAATATGTATTTAAGAGTTTCGTTATATATTCTAATTTTAATATATATTTATCTTCAATATACGATTTATATTTAATAATATATGAATAATTATCATATATTTTATCAAAATTATACATAAGATAGTTATCCATAGTATGCTTGTTTACATTATATTCTAAAATATATTTTATTTTATTAATTAAAAATTTTTTCAATAATTTTTCAAAATAATAATCTTTATGAATTTCTAGTTTAATTTTATCTTGAATGTCAATAGGTAATTTTGAATAAATTTGAAAATTTTTATTTTTTTTATATGTTATCCATGATGTTTGTATAATTAAAGCATAATTGTAAAATTTTTTTTGAGCATGTATATAACAAAAATTTTTATTATTAATTATATGAAATTTTTTATTTTTACATTTTCTATTATTTTTTGTATAACAACTACAATTATTTCTCATAGACATTCTATAATACTTTCGAAAAGTTTTTATTACATATTAAATCTGTCAATTTTATTTTAATACTAATTAAATGTTTTTATAAAGATATTTAAAGCGTTCATGTTATATGATAGTATAATACAATATGAGCGAGAGTGATAATGGCATTCATTTCCCCACTACAACAGACAAAACAACTGTATCTAAGACATCTGGTCGTGTAAAATGGTTTAATAACAAATCTGGTTATGGTTTTATTACAATTTCAGCTGGAGAATATGAAGGAACTGATATTTTTGTTCACCATTCTTCTATTACAGTAGAAAAGGAACAATATCGTTACCTAGTCCAGGGTGAATATGTAGAATTTGTTCTAAAAGAAATGGTAGATAGTGAACATAAATGGCAAGCCTCAGATGTAAGTGGTATTTCTGGTGGGAAGCTAATGTGTGAAACACGCCTAGAAACACGCGCTACACGCACAGAAACTACAACAACAGATTCAACAAGCACTACACAAAAAACACAGCGTTCATCATATCGCGTTCGCCCTCATGGACCTGGACCCCGCGAAGGTGATGAATGGATGCTTGTTCGTCGCCGTGCTTCAACTGGACGAACAGAACATGCACCAGCTCGTTCTCGTCCTCCTCGCTCTGTTAAAGAATAAATAAATTAAAATTTTATAAATAAAAAAATAAATAATTGATTTTATATAAAAAAATATTAATTTATATAAAATATTAATGAGGAGAATAAAGTCTGCGCCTGTAGAAATATGTTCAATGGTTAATAGAAAAAAAAGAAATTCTGTATCAAAAATTTCTTCTAATGCTATTATTCCTTCAAATACTTATGCGAAAATAAAAGAAGAAAAAAAAATTGTTAAATTATTAACAGAAATAAGTAATGATATTTCTGGTCAAAATGATATAATTAGTCAAGAATTTGGTTATTATATGTTATTAATAGGATCATTTGTAAATCAAAATTTTAGAAGAAAAATCACTTTGGAAAATGTTAAGAATTTTATTATAGAAATGTTTTTAAGATATATAATTTCAATTACTTATCACTTTATTATGACTAACCAAGAAAAGCTAATTGAAATTGTAATTGACAACCACGGACATTTAGATAAAGTAATAGATAATATACATCTACTTAAATAAATTTTATCAATTATATACAATAATATGTATATTAATATTTATAAAAAATCAATAAATACAATTATTAAAAATTTAGAAAATGAAATTAAAATGATAGAAAAAAAAATTTTACTTTTACAAACATATAATCAACATAATAATACCTGAAATAGTTCCTAAAATTGTTCCACATAACCATATTTTAATACATTTTTTATGTTCTTCTGTATTATTATTTTCTAACAAATTCTCTCTTATTTCAATTTCTTTTTCTGGAGTTTTAAAATGAATATCTTTAGAAAATTGATTAACTTGTTGACATATAAAACAAACATCTGTCTTATTATTTTTTTCATACCAATCCATTATACATTTTAAATGAACCGGAATATTACAACATTCAGGTATTATAATACCTTCATTATTATTTATATCATTTAAACATATAGGACATTCTATAACATCATTTAGCATTTTTATATATATTTACTTTATTTAAATTAATGTTCCTATATAATTTATAAATAAATATAATATATACAACATTGTAATATTATAGTTATAAACTTTTAATAAAATAATTAGAGTCAGGTAAAATAATATTTTCATTTTTTTCTTAAATATTTTTTTATACATTAATATCAATTTTTTTTATTTTTATATTATATAATGGCTCGTTTAACTAGAAAAAGTTTGCATAAAAAGAAATCTAAAGGAGGTGCTATTGGACAATTCTTTGATGAAATTGGTTCGTCATTCAAAGGATTAGTATCTAGAACAAGAAAAAAGAGTGCTGAATTAATTGATAAAGGTTCTAGTTCTGTATCTAGTGCCGTTAAAGGAACTCAAGGCGTTGTTTCCAGTGGTATTAATAAAACAGAAACTACCTTATCAAATGTAGGATCTAATGTTTCTAATACTACTAGACAAATGATGGGTGGTAAAAAACGTAGAATGCGTAAATCAAGAAAATCACGTAAATCTCGTAAATCAAGAAAATCACGTAAATCTCGTAAATCAAGAAAATAACGTAAATCAAGAAAATCACGCAAATCTCGTAAATTGATGAAAAGAGGTGGAAAAATAATTCCAAGATCTGAAGGTATTAATCATGATGATGTGCGTAATGCAGGACGTAACGCATGGAGACGTCTATTTAGTTAATGTCATTTTAAAACAAATATATTTAAAATTATATCATGTTATTAATAATATTATATAATTTACTTACTCCATTATATAATAAATTATAACTATTATCAAATATACTTAAACTTCCTAAATTTTCTAAAAGTATATTTTGTTCCATCGCATTATTCAAATCTATATTATTTCTATAGTAATCATAAGAAATATCTTTTTCATTATAATTATCTAAATTATATTTACTAATTGTTTTTTTTAAATCAGATCTACTTTTTACATATATAGGAACGAAAGATGGTGAATTTTGTATCTCTTTAGTTGTTTCATTTGGATCTATTAAATAAGATGTTGTATTTTCCCAAGAACTAAAATTAGAGATTTTTTTATCTTTAGATTGAATTTTTTGACATCTATCTATTTGACATTTATTTGAGCATACAGTTCCATCAAAACATCTATAAATTTTATTTTCAATATCTATGTCACGATCACATTCACAACACTTCAACATTAATTATTATATTGATATAATAATATAATAATTATTATTATTACTTAATAAGTTACTAAGTTTTCAATTTAAAAATAAATTAATTAAAAAATAAAATAAAAAATAAATCTACCGAGTTTCTTTTTTGGTAAAAAAAGAAAAAAGAAAAAAATTGAAAAAGAAATGAAAGAAGATGAAAGGGTATAAAAGATGAATTCAAAGATGGAGAGAGCGATGTCAAAGATGTTGTTGGAAGTAGTA
>MDSX01100693.1_pt1 | contig 18996 bp, 19 predicted proteins | sample 811141 | NCBI WGS metagenome assembly MDSX01 (sample SAMN05326642, study PRJNA326480) | marine metagenome | isolation source: seawater | place: Atlantic Ocean: South East | collected 2010 | reverse complement strand
GTAAATACTTGCATGATGCAAGCATGCATGGAGCACGAACAATATGCATTAATCTCGATCCTCCTGAGAACATTGAATTCTTTAATGACTTCTTTCAAGGTAAATCGGGAGAGTTGCTTCCTGAGCTTGTCGAGCAATGGATAAAGGATTCAACAGTGGAATGAATCAACTTCAATAATCATCACCGTTTGAGTAAAGTGTGGGTAGACAATCGCTTTCAGAACTCAAGTGGCGTTCTTACTTCCTTGAGGAGACGCCTGGAGACAAGCAAGTTGGCGGTCGACCACGACAAAACCCCGGTGTCTGTTGGTCGCGTGTTAAACCAACACTCGTTCCAAATCCAGTCTTGCGAATGTGGTCTGAAGAAATGGCTGAGACCCTCAATCTTGAGCAAGTAGACGGTCAAGTTCTCGGAGGCAATCGATTGGTTGAGGGGATGGACCCCTACGCACAACGGTATGGGGGGCATCAATTTGGAAATTGGGCAAATCAACTTGGTGATGGAAGAGCAATCACCCTCGGCGAGGTTGATACAGGACCAGATGTTCTTGAACTGCAATTGAAAGGCCCAGGAAAAACACCGTATTCCCGATTTGCTGACGGAAAAGCGGTCCTGCGCTCTTCCATACGAGAATATCTTTGCAGTGAAGCTATGCACCATCTCGGAATTCCAACAACGCGGGCTTTATCCTTGGTCACGACAGGAGAAAATGTTGTTCGAGATGTCATGTACGACGGAAATCCAGCACCGGAGCAAGGTGCAATTGTTTGTCGAGTTGCCCCGAGTTTTCTTCGGTTTGGTTCCTTCCAGATTCATTCGATGAATGGCGATCGAGCGACGCTCAAACGCCTCGTTGATTATACAATAGAACACCATTTTCCTTCGCACTCATCCGAATCCGATGATGGTCTTCTTGCGTGGCTCGATCAAATCGCTTCTGAAACGGCGATTATGATTGCGCATTGGATGCGTGTTGGATTTGTTCATGGTGTCATGAACACGGACAACATGTCGATTCATGGTCTGACCATTGATTATGGCCCCTATGGTTGGATTGAAGATTACAATCCAAATTGGACACCGAATACGACAGATGCTCGAACTGGCCGATACAGGTTTGGCCAGCAAGCCCAAATCGGCGCATGGAATTTCGCACGTCTGTTGGAATCCATCAGCCCGTTGTTTGATGAACCTGAGCGTCTGTACGAGTGTCTGGAGACGTATTACAACATCTACGAGGAACATAATCGATCCATGTGGGTGCAAAAACTCGGATTGAATGAATTCAGAGATACCGATTCAGAGTTGATACAAAATCTGACCACTGTTCTCCAAAGTGTGGAAACAGATATGACCATTTTCTTCCGATTGTTGTGCACCCTTGAAGAACCGAACATCGCACATCTGAAATCAGCCTTCTATGACACGGAATCAATTCCGGTTGAAGAATGGAATGCCTGGCTCAATGCTTGGTGGACTCGTGTCCAAGGCAAACCAGATCGGACGACAATGCAACAGGCGAATCCGAAGTATGTTTTGCGTAATTGGATGGCCCAATTAGCCATCGATGCTGCAGAAAAAGAGGATTACTCCATTGCTCATGAGTTGTATGAACTTCTCAAATCGCCGTACGATGAGCAAGAAGAATTCGAAGAGAAGTGGTTTCAGAAGCGACCCGAATGGGCTCGACATCGAGTTGGATGTTCGATGCTGTCGTGTTCCAGTTAGAGTCTACTCCTCTTCCCAACCATGTCGTCTTGCGAGATCTTGGCTCACGAGGGGACCACTGCAATGAGGACATTTGTCGGATGGGGAGAGAAGATCAGGACGGATGGCGAGGACGGCCATGCACGTCGGGCAAGCAGCCAACATTTCGCCCTCTTCCAATTCTACCTCTGGTGCGGTTACCCGTGATGAATATCCTTGTTTGTACAATGGAGAAAAGTGGTATCGCACGCGCTGGAAAGAGCTGTATGATGCATAGGCCATGATGAGCATGAACAGCAATCCACCTACTGCCCCTGCAAGAAGTGAGTATAAATTGACTAAAAAGAGAAGGAAAAAGATCACTGATGCAACAGCGAGAATGAGAGCTGCAGGCCAATATGCCCACGCCCTACGAGAACGGTAGGAATACCATGTCGATACGGTGCAGAAAAGCGGAACAGCCCATATGAGGAGGGCTATGCGTCCAAAATAGGGTGCTGCGAGACTCCCAAAGTCCCAAGCGATGAGAACGATAATCAAACTATCAATGGCCAAAATCAGTGATGTGCTTCGATGTGTTTGATCGAAGAGCGCAGAAAGCGTTGCAGAAGCACGTTGTCCTCCGGACCCTGCCAAGACGATGTCATCGCCCCTGTTGCCTGCCATGATTGACGGAATCCGCCACCTCACATGAAGCCTTGTGAACAGCGAAGATGTCTTGATGGTCAATACTCTCGCAAGGTCATGAGCGTCCGTGATACCGACGTTGAGAGGAAAGGGTCCAGTCTATCTGGAAAACGTATCCTTGTTGGAGTCACAGGTGGTATCGCTGCGGTGGACACTGTTCGTTTGCTTCGAGAAATGCGAAGACATGGAGCGGAGATGCTTGTCATCATGACCGAAAGTGCGCAACGGGTCATCACGCCACTGGCTGTGGAATGGGCAAGTCAATGTCAAGTCATCACAGATTGGGATGGAGATATGAAGCAATTGGAAGATGTTGACGCCATACTCGTTGCCCCCGCAACGCGAAATACTGTTGCTGCACATCTCCATGGTATGCAACAGGGACCTCTACTAATGGCATTGAGTGCCGCTCGGTCACGTGAAACGCATGTGCTTATGGTCCCGAGCATGCATGCAGATTTGGCCGATGATCCAATCACCGATGACATCGTCGAGCGTTTGCGCGAGGAAGGTATCGACGTCATGTGGGGAGACCTCGAAGAAGGAAAGCGTAAAACCCCCGATCACAAGCATATTGTTGCTCGATTTGCTCATGGTATTCACTCCAAATCAGTGAATCGAAAGAATGTCGTCGTTACGCTGGGTGGAACGTACTCGCCAATTGATGATGTTCGAGGAATTCAAAACACAAGTTCGGGCAATACCGGTTATGCCATCGCTGATGACTTGTACCGGTACGGTCATGATGTCACGTGTGTTGTTGGTACGACCAGTGTTGAACAACCATCTTGGTTACCGCTGTGCATTCAGGCTAAGCAGCCTGACAATATGCTTGCAGAACTGAAAGCTCTCGCTAACGATGACATTCAGGCTTGGGTACATACGGCTGCCGTCCTCGATTACGTTGTTGATTCTCCTGCCGAGGGAAAATTAGCAAGCCAGCAAGGACCGCTTGAAGTTCAATTGGTTGAAGGTCCAAAGCATATCCAAGAATTGAAAGAAAAGGTCAGTGGCTCAACCCGAATTGGGTTCAAATTAGAGACTGGAATCAAGCAACGGGATTTGATTCACAGAGCTGCTGCACAAATCGAACTCTCAGGAATGACGGCTGTCGTTGCAAATCGTTTGGAAGACATCGGCGACCCATCAAAACCGAGAGGTTATCTTGTCGACAAGCAGGGTAGTCATTTTGTTCTTGAGAATCAATTCGAACTCTGTGATGCTTTGCGGACCATCATTGAACGAGGGGATTGATGTGCGTCGATTTGCTGTCATTGGCCATCGGGCAATGAGCAAAGGCAAGTTACCACTCAATGACTTAGCAGGAGGGGCAGGGCGAATGGATGTTCTGATTCGCGCAGTCATGTCTGCACTTCTTACCTCACATGGACTACGGAGCGATGTTGAAGTAATTTTGCACCTCCAAGGAGGCCCGGGGCCAAATCGGCGATTGAAATTCGTTGGTTCTGAACTCAAAGGATTTCATGCTGAAGAACGGAGTGTTGCTGGTCTGATTGCCAAAGCCATTCGTGAACCTATGCCTGCAATTGGGCAATGGGTTCAACGTACACCTGGCCTTTATGATGGAGGTGGTCAATTCACTCAAACGTTGAAGGAGTGGAGTGATTCGATACTCGTTCGGCTTGATGCAGATGGAGAGCGCCTCTGGAAAGAAAACAGCACCATCCCCCAGAAATCAACATCAAACCATCCCTCGATCGCATTCGTGTTGTCCGATGATCAACCAATGGACACTGAGGATGGGCTTGCTCGCTCAATCGGATCTACGTGGTTGCAGGGCCACCACGCTATTGCGATTTGCCATTTCTTGCTCGATGAGGGCGTTCAACTCAACCTTTGAACCACGTTGGATGACCTGTGTCATCTCCATTGAGTGCATGAGCGAGAAGTTGATCGTCCAATGCAAGCGGATGTGTTTGTGGCCATGTTGGCAGTGAGGATATACTTGCAAAGCCTTCTGCAACGCAATCACAGTCGCCACCACTCACCGTCATCGTATCGATGTAAGCGGCACCAATGGTGAATGTAGATTCGACTGCACCATGTTCACGTTCTGAAAATTTCACAGCATTTCGATACCAGCGCATCCCCAATCGAGTGGTTTTGTATTGACCATTCCATTGAGGTGGAACGTTCAGATTCAGCATTAACTCTCCGTTACGAAATGCGTCCATCAGCTGTTGATCTGCTTGAGCATTACTACGTTCTATGGGTTGTTTCGGCCACGAGGATACATGTTTTGAGCGGACATCAATATGAGGTCTGCACAGATTTTGAGGGGTTTGAGGTACCAATGGGAGGACACGTTGCACGAGTTCGACTGTCGCATCAATGCCGGCGTGCATTCCTTCTGGGTCAAAGGAGGTATAGGAACTCGCAATCGCAGGAATGCCGTACAACCCTGCTTCTCGTGCAGCACCCATCGTACCACTGTGATAGGAATCCTGTGAGAGGTTTGGGCCTAAATTTACACCAGACAAAACCAGTGATGGTTCAACATTTGGCAAGACATGCTTGAGGCCTCCATCCAGTGCAACGATCATCGTGTCGCAGGGTGTACCATCGAGTGCAAATAAATGGACGCCGACTGATTCGTCAAGATTCCATTTATCGATCAATTCACTCCTGTTGTGAAGATCGATTGGTATTCCAAGATTCAACTGCATGCTGCATGCAGACTTGTTTCCAGATGGGGCAAATGCGACAATGGGGATGTTTGCTTGGTTCAAGGCTTTCACCAAATACTCAAACCCTGGGGCTTCAATACCGTCATCGTTGGTCAAAAGGACCCATTTCTTTACCATCATTCAGCCTCCATGATTCGGTTCTCGTTATGAAGTGATGTTTGGTTGGTAAGGTGTTCCCCATACACGATCGATACAATTCCAATCATCAGAATCGGCCCCCCGATCCATGTCCACAATCCTGGTATCCCTGTCGAGAAAAACATCCATCCGATAATAGAACCGAGGACTGGTTCCAACGTAACGCTGATTGAGATAAGCAATGGTGAGACGTACTTTAAGCAGTAATTGAGACCCGTGTGGCCTAAAATTCCAGCGATGAATGCAAGAAGAACGAACCAAACCAAGGTTTCATGTTCAACATAGCCAAATGCTCCGAAAGTAGAATATTCTGGCTCAAGCAAAAAGGAAGCTGGTATCAGAAGTAGTCCTCCGATAAGCGTCACAGGGAAGGCATAGAGGAAGAGCGGCATCCACTCACGGAGGATTCGTCCACACACGATGTAGCCAACAACAAACACTGCGCCGAGAAAAGCGAGTTGGTCGCCGAAAATGGTTACAGAACGATCCCCTTGAACATCACCAGTATCGAGCATCGAGATTGCTGCTCCAGCAAACGCTGCAATTCCTCCTAGAGTTTCCAATGCATTCGGTTTCCGCACAAAATAGAGCATACCGATCAGAATGACAAGTGGATGAGCAGTGACGAATAGGAGCGAATGTGTAAGTGAAGTATAGTCCAAGGAGGTCACCCAGAACCCAAAATGGAGGGCAAGAAAAGCCCCACTTGCAGCGATCACTTTGAGTGTCGGAGGTTCAATCATCTTTGACTTGATTCCTGAATCGATTGAAGTATATTGCCAAAATGCAAGTGGCGCAAGAATCAATGCCGTCAATTGAAGACGCCACGATGCCCTCAGAAGCGGGGGGATTTCATCAACATGCGTGAAGATTGCCCCCGCACTTGAAACACCACAAATGGCAACTCCAAGCACCAGCCAAACATGTGCTGGAACCGAGCCACCTCGCATGTCGGTCACGACTCGTTGACCAATTCAGCGTCCATGACCGGTTGTGCACCGATGACGCCGGCTCGCTTGAATAGGGCGTAAATTATGTATCCGATTCCAACGTTGAGACCAATGAATCCAGCCATTCGGCCAATGTACCATCCTGTTCCGTCCGGATCGGGAACGAGTGTGTCAATGAACGAGAGAATGCTTGATTCTGTACCAAAGAAGGCCTCTCCTGTGAGTAAACCTGCTGCAACCATAAACGTGCTGAGTAGGATAAGTGCACGCTTCTTTTCAGCAGCACTCGCTCCTTCTTTTTCTTTGATCGCCTCAACTTTTGGCTTGAGTTTCTTTTCTTCCCACTTGTCACGGCTGTATCCGCCAATGAGCATTGGAAGTGTGTGAGGTACGTCGAGGTACATTCCAAGGCCGAACGAAGTCCCCATTCCAGTGACCCATTCAACAAACATTCCAAGAATGAAACCGAGACCAAGAAGATACAAATCGCCTTGACCCTCTGCAAATATTACTGAAAAGGTGGCGAAAGCATTTGCTTGCGGCGCAATCAAATCGATTCGTCCTTCAGCGAGTTGAATGGACAAAAAGATTGCAACTGCTGCACCGATGATTGCCCCTGGAACAACACCCATGATGTTTCCTTTCGAAATATGGTACGGCCGGTTTCCGATGTAAAGGCTATTTTTGTAGTCACCAATGACCGTACCGGACATTGAAATTGCTGAACCAAAAACAGTCGTTCCAACAAGACCGAGAAGCACAGCATCTTGTTTGCTAAGACCGAGCGAGGATTCCATGTTCAGGAAAATACCCAGAAGCATCAGCAAGACGATGAACGAGGTCCCTGAGACCGGTTCAATACCGGTTTCACCCATGACGCGAACTGCAATCGCACCGAGAAGGAATGTCGTTAGAATGAGAACAGTTGCAAAGATGACTGCTGCTGCAATTGGGAACCCTCCGACCCAGAAAATCAAAATCATGGAGAGGAATGTCAATCCCATGAAAATAGGAATATGCATGAGTGGCCACTCATACCATCCCTTACCTTCCATGTATTCCTGAGAACCTTCACCCTTGAACGCTGAACCAATGTCCTTGAAGATGTTTGCAAACGTACGCCACATCTTGGCAAGACCAAACATTCCACCGCCAACGATCGACCCGATTGCAATGGTTCGAACGGTCTTTGAGAATGCGATCATTTGCAGAGCTTGGCCGCCTTCTCTGGCATAGTCTTGAATTGGAACGTTTGCTTGCATTGTGGCATCATAGACGGGGAAGTTGCTGAACACAGCCAATGGAACGAGGAAGAACCAACCTACGAGCGTTCCCAAATTCACCAAAAACGCAACACGTGTTTTCATGAACCAGCCGATTGCAAACATCGATGGCGTGAGTGCAACACCAACGTACGTGTAAGCGAACGGATTCCATGCGCTCTCCTCAGACCATTGCGTATACTTCTTTGAAGAACCGTCCTCATAAATTCCAGACGGCTGGTGAATCTTCCCTGCGCTGTAGAAGGATGCAAGTCCAACATCACCGACGTGCAGTGTCTCAGCAAGATAATCCATCACGGAGAGTTTCTTATCGGAGAGCCATATCAATGGATACTCGATCAGGAACATTCCAATCATGGTAATCCCTGTCCACAGACCGATGGTTTTCAGTGACTCACGTGCGTGTTCGACCGCCCCTGTGTTGACATCAGAGGCGATGTCGAGCATTTTCAGGGTCGCTTCAAATCCTGGCAATGGCAGAGGATCTTCAACAAGCCAAACACGACGGAAGATGATGAAGTACATCACGCCGAGGAACCCTGCGAACATTGAAGCTACGATGGCGATGAATGCAAGTCTGAACGCTTCACCGTCCTCAAGCGTAATCAACGGGCCATCGGCCAATGAATACTGGGCTTTCGACGCCAACAGGAAGATTGCAGGGAACGTGAAGATGAAACCTGTTGATGCATGCGTTGCTCCGGTTGTAGCTGATGTCGCAATGTTCACTTCAGATGGAGACCATTTGAGAGCCATACCCAGCAGATAGGCGATGTACCATGCTGCAGAGATTGCCAATCCGAGTTTCAAGCCAATGTAAGCGGTTACGCCTGAGAAGATTGCACCGATTGCAATTCCAATCATAACTTTGGAGGGAGACCAATGCGAAACCTCGAACGATTCTTGGAGGTTTTTCTCTTCAAGATATTGCTCGAGTACACCCGTATTGAGGTTGTTGTACATCTCGTCGTCAAGCCAAGTGAGTGTCCCGTCTTCGATTGCTTTGAGACCTTTTGCAGTCACAGGCTGCCGATACGCTGAGCGTTGAACTGTTGAATCCGAAAGAGATTTCTCGTCCATGGTATACACTCCCCGATGTCTCTTGGTAACGCGGACACTTGAATACAGTTGCCCTCAAGTTTTCCGATTTTTCCATCGTTGCGCAGGGTTTATGCCTACCGATTGTGATAGATGCTCATGAGCGAAACATCGGGTGAAGCAAAACTGTCTCGACTTGGGGCACAAGATTTGAACAAAGATGGACGGATTATTAACCTCGTAATTGTAGGTTCGAGTCGGTTCTATGACTATTCCATTGTCGAGGAAATTCTGGACCAATGGATCGAAATTGAAGGATACCCTGACTTGATCATCGTGGGCGGTGCGAGTGGTGTTGACTACCTTGCTGAGCGATGGGCTACAAACAACATCATTGAATGTGTAATGTTCTCAGAATTCTGGGACAAACCACGACCAGGTCTCAAAGATTCTGGGAGAGGTGAGGCTCCGCTCGAACTTACAGAAAAGCTTCTCGAAGCGGCAACCCATGTTCTTGCATTTTTAGGCCATGAAAGTAAATGGACAAAAGTCGTCGCCGATGAGGCACACCAACGAGGAATTCCTACTTATGTCCATCATTTGGATGATTCAGATTGACGATAAACGATTTTTCGTGCAGGAATCCCTACCCAAATTTCCCCATCTGGGATGACTTTTCGTTTTGGAAGGACAGCGCGATTTCCAAGTACACAATTTTCTCCGATACGTGCACCGGGCCCAACCATTGTAGCCCCACCTACGGTTGAGTTCTTGCCGACAACAATTTTCTCCAGTATGATGTTGCCTTTTTCGACGAGGTGACCATTGAGCGTTGCCCCTCCTCCAACGACGACGTTGTCACCCAATTCGACCAACGAAGGGTCATTTATTTTTACAGAATTAATGTTGACATTCTTGCCAATTTTGCAGCCCGCCAATCGGTAATATGCATTCGCAAAGAACGAAGGAACAACATGTGTCAGGAAGGGTTGCGTTGAACGGTGTAGTTGTCCACAAATCGCCCACCGAATCGTTGTCATGGAGCCAAGCGGTGCAACGATTCGATCTTTGAATCGTAAGCGAATGAGAGATTGAAGACTTCCCGATAGCAACAGCAGAAACATCCCCCACGTAAGGAGAGCAATCGATGCTGAAAATCCAATCAAACACAAATCCATCCAGCTCTTATCACCAGGTCCAAACGAAGTCAGCCAATCAAAAACATAGAGGGCGGGTGCAACAGGCAAGCCCCAAACAACACCCATCATGAGAATTAGCACAACGGACATGAACGCCTGGATTTGGGGAAAGCCACGCATGGCATTCACCTCTCATGCATCCTGTTTGTCAGACTCGGCACGTGCTCGAGCATCCTCTTCTTCAGCAACTCGAATTCCTTCTTCAATGTCAACACGACTTGTGAGGTAGGTTCCTGCGAGAATGACGATTGTAATAGATAAAATTGCAACACGACTGTCGAAGGTGGTACTTGCAATGGCATACAGCGCCGTTCCGATCATGGCTGCAGATTTTCCAAGGAAACCAAAGAATCCATAGAACTCAGACGCTCGAGATTTCGGTGTAAGCATTGAAAACATGGAACGGGCTTGCGCACCTGCGGACCCCATGGCACAACCAACGAACATCCCGAGGATAATCCATTGAAGTGAAACACCGAGGTTGAGAGGCTTCCAGACATTGTCCCTCATTGTTTCGGCCCAGCCATCGACAAGACCACCCTGGTCTAGGATTGTTGGATGCTGATCACCGATTTCATCGGCTCCTGCAATCGTTTCATTACCACCGATGATAATGATAGAAAATCGGTGTTCGCTTGTGTTGTCAAAAGCGTTAACGAGAGCCACGGCATCTGTTTCTGAAATTGACTTGATATCTTTTTCTTCAACCTTCGCTTGGTCTGCAAGGAACGATGCACCGAAGATACCTACTGCCACAAGCAAAAATGCTGCAAAGAATCCCATTAGACCCATCTCTTGATCCTGGATGAACTTTATACCCAATCCGAGCAATCCTACCATCGCCAAAATAAACAGGCAGACGATGAGACCCTTGCCGAAGGTATTGTCTCCTGCTTTTTCTACGGAGTAATCGGTCTCGGGGAAGTGGGCTTGGAAGTTGTCCCTGAAGGCTGCGTCACCTTCCGAATCTTCTGCAATCCAACCTTCATATCCTCTGTCGTAGAGCGTGGTCATTTCATATACTCCAGTATCATTATTCCATTCAAATTTGAAGTCATATCGATCAGCGTCATCTTGGCCTTCGAGTTCGAGGGGAGCAAAACCAGCCGCTGTCACTGAAACAGCACAATAAATCAGCAATGCAACCATCAAAGCAAATTTCGTACCTTTCTTAGCCGCAAGTTTACCAAAAACAAACGTCATGGGAACTGCCACGACATTGACGGTAAGAAGCAACATAATGTTCATGCTGGGGTTGATTCTAAGAACCGACTCACCAAATGCGCTTGCCATACTTGCAATTGTGTTTACACCATCGTAGAACAACAGGTAGGCAACGAGGAAAAAGGCAAGAACTTTGAATTTACGAATCTCCTTTGCCGTTTGAAACACCTGGCCATAAGCAATTTTCGTAGCACCCACCACACGGGCAAGGTTGTTCTTCCCTAAACCATGCCATTCCAATTCGGTTGGGATATCTGGTTCGGGCGTCCATTTGAAAATCAAAGCACCAAAGCCCCACCACCACAATGCAGAAGTGGCAAAAATAACAGCCAACTTGAAATCTGTATCCAAATCAAATGGACCAAGCAAGAGAATGAGATGGAAAACCAAGAGAAGTGAACCGCCTGCAAATCCGTAGATGTAACCCCACGTGGACAGTTTATCCTGTTGGTCACGAGAACCAAGATACGGCATGAACGAATAATAGATGACGTTTCCTCCAGTAAATCCAATTGTTCCGATTGTGAACATAACAGCGAGAACGATGTAACCGTCCGAACCAAAGTACGGAGCAGCTCCCATCAGAGCGCAGAAGACGATACCAGCCGCCGTATACCATTTGAGCAGCTTTTTCTTGATCGGCATCTTGTCGGCAATAACCCCAAGTGCAGGTGCTGTAATAACGACGAAAATCATGGAAAAGGTCAATATTGTAGCATAAAAGGAATCACCAGATTGTGTACCTGTGGCCTTGTTGTACAAATTTGCCATCAGTGCAGGAGCAATAACAGTCATCACAGTGAGTGCATAGGCTTGATTAGCCCAGTCGAAGAAATACCATCCTTTGATGGCCTTCTGTTCGTCTTCGCTCATCGATGACATGATGTCCTTTGCTGTCTTGTTATCTGCAATAGCCATCTCACTCATGGTATCCCTTGTCTTCTCATGTTCGACTTGGTTTATGAAAACAACACCTGCACGGACATGAAGCGGAGAGGTTTGGTAACATTCAACAAATGTTCAAACCAAAAAACATCCAGCGTTGCGTATGACCAAGACCTTTCCAAACGTGTTGATTACTGGCTGCACGGGTTTTTTGGGGCGTCAAGTCACACAAGAATTCCTTTCACGTGGATACAATGTTCGGGGAACGACCCGTGCACCCAAGGAACAACATCAAAGCATTCTCAATGATTTTTCTGCGGGCGAAAGGTTTGAACTTCGCACGCTCGATCTCACCAAAGAAGACGGTTGGAGTGAGGCCATGGAAGGAATGGATGCCGTAATTCATACAGCATCACCGTTCTCTGCCTACGAACCAAAAGACGAGATGGACTTGATTGGTCCAGCCAGAGATGGAACCCTTCGAATTCTTCGAATTGGATATCAGTACGGGATATGTAAGTATGTTGTAACTTCATCGACAGCAGCCATTTCTGGCGCCACCCCAACGACAAAAAATAAAACGTATACAGAAGAGGATTGGACTGATTTGTCCAGAAACATATCCGCTTACACAAAAAGTAAAACATTGGCAGAGAAAGCCGCTCGGGATTTTGCAGCGTCAAACCCAGACATCTCATTGACCACCGTTAATCCTAACGTCATATTCGGCCCAATGCACAGTGGAAAGTCCGGTACATCACTGCGAATCATTGAATCAATCGTCAAGAGTTCCTATCCAGGATATCCAAAGATCAGTTTTGCACCGGTTGACGTCCGAGATGTTGCATGGATGCATGCCGAAGCCTTGGAACGCGAAGAACTTGATGGAGAACGATTGATGATGGCATCAACACCAATCACCATGCCACAAATTGCTCGCCACTTGAAAGCCTATGGCTACAAGGTTCGAACCATGGCGTTACCAAACATTGTTGTCAAACTCATGGCAGTATTCATCAAAGAAGCAAGACTTGTGACACGAGGTTTAGGGACAACGAACCACTATGATTGTTCAAACACAATTGAAAAAACTGGTTGGAAGTCAACGACCCACGAGGAGATGATTGTCTCCGCAGCCAAATCTCTTGGATTTCAATGATCACGAATAATGATGTAACGGCCAAGTGCTTCTTGCCACATAATTTTCTGACCTGCTTCAATGTTCATTGAGGTCTCTGCACTTGGCATTGGCAAAATCATCATCGAGTAATCACGATCATTCATGGCGTGAACTTCGTTGCCTTCCATGTGTGTAACGGTAGCAGTCCCCTTCTCAATCATTGGGACGCTGATGGAGTCTGTTACGGTGCCGACGTGGGAGATTTTCTTTCCGGTGAAGATGCTTTCGAGTGATAGACGTGCTTTTGCAGATCCGTGCTTTCCTGGCTTGGACTTTGAAATGCTCAAAATCTTGTAAGCTTCGTCGTCAACAACACAAAATCGTCCAACTTTGAGAGTTCGAATTTCAACACGGTCCGTTCCTGGCATGAACCTACGCTGTGGTGGTGGCTTAAGACAGTTCGGTTCTCCATGTACGGATTTTATAGTTCTCGCACATCGAACCGCTGCCCGGATTGTTCAAAGGTGTGGTTGACAATAAGATTGTGTAACTTTTTCGCAACATCAACTGGCCGAGTAAGTTGACCATCACGATGGTACCCTACGAACGATTCAACCATCGGAAAGTCCTCTATGGCTGAAGAACGGATTTCAAGTTGCATGTCGGTGTTGACAATCCCCGGTGCAATAGCAACAGACGAGATTCCGTCGCCCCTACCTTCCTCTGCAAGGCATCGCGACCACATATCAAGTCCGGCTTTTGAAATGCAATAAGCAGACCAAGAATGCAGAGGTCGCAATGCTGCACCACTTGAGATTGTTGTTACACGACATCTTCCCGACGCTTTCATTTTTTCATAGAGACCCTTCGTGAGCCGCTGCACGCCTGTGATATTGACACGAATGTTCCGTTCCCACTCGTCGTTCTCGGCATCGAACATCGAACGAATCGGCGCAATCGTACCAGCGTTGTGGACAATTCCATCGATTGAAGGAATCGATTCAAGCGCATGTAATGCAGAATCAATCGAATTGGTGTCAGCGAGATCACAGGCGATGGTGGTCGATGATGGTGAACTTGTTTGAACCTCTTTGCAAGCATCATCAAGTTCTTGCGAAGGACGAGCAAGTAGAATCACCTGAATTCCATCTGCAGCGAGTGTTTTTGCTATAGCCTTACCAATTCCTTTGGAAGCTCCTGTCACGAGATAGGTTGCGGCGCCCATGAAGGAAATGAGGTGGAGGCATCTAATCATGGTTTTGAGATTGTTTTCCAAACAGGGGTATATTTACCAACGGTCGTAGTTCTGAGCATGTTCGATTTACCAGAACATCTTGCTGAGAGATGTCGAATGGTCAATTCGATTGAAGACTTCAACGGCAATGGTCCAATTGTGGTATGGCTCAAATCATCCCTCAGAACCCATGAAAATCCTGCCTTAGACGCAGGATGCTATCTTGCACATCAATGGAACCTTCCATTGCTTGTCTACCAAGGTATTGATGAACGATATCCACATGCAAATGCCCGACACCACAACATCCTTTTCGATGCGGCAGTTGATATGCACCATGGCTGCGAACAACGAGGTATCGATTACGTCTTGCACATTGCGCGTGAGGGTTATCGCCCATCGGTCATGAAGGAATTTGCGGCATCAGCCAGCATGATCATCACGGATTTGTTTCCACTCCCGCCTTGGAAGGACTGGGTAAAACGATTGGCGAACAAAGCCAACTGCCCGGTAATCGAAATCGATTGCCATTGTGTGGTTCCAATGCCCGTTTTTGGTAAATCTGTTGATCGTCCGTTTCGATATCGAGACGCAACAAAGAAGTTGAGGAAGCGAAGGGTAGGAAATCCTTGGCCTCACCTCGACACGACCAAACTTCAATCTTGGAAAGGTCCTCTTCCGTTTGACCCTATTGAGATTTCAGCCATATCATCAATGGAAAAGCGATTGGAGCTCTTGCATCAGTGCAACATCGATATGTCTGTACATCCGGTTTGGAAACAACGTGGTGGAGAGCGGGCAGCACTTCAACGATGGCAAGAATTTCTCTCCAAAGGATTGTCTGGTTATGCTCGTCGACGAAACAATGCTGCAGATCCATATGGTGTTTCCAGGCTCTCCATGGCCATCCACTATGGCATGATCTCGGTCTTGAAAATCGTACGAGAAGCCCATGCGGTTGGAACCAAATCTGCAGAGAAATTTTTGGACGAGTTGCTCATTTTCAGGGAACATGCATGGCATCATGTGTACTCAAAGGAGGAACCCTATGGAGCACATAACCTCCCGAATTGGGCCTTAGAGTCATGGCAGGACACCTCGGATGACGTGCGAACGACGCTATTGGAACGAGAAGACTTTGAAGTCGGAGCCTCACCAAATAAGCTCTGGAATTTATGCCAAACCTCGTTGTATCGTCACGGAGAATTGCATAACAACCTCCGGATGACGTGGGGAAAAGCAACGCCACATTGGACAACATCAGTAGAAGAATCTCTCCTCATAGGGCAACATTTGAACGACAAGTATGCTCTTGATGGAAGAGATCCCTCATCGATTGCAGGGATTCATTGGTGCCATGGATTGTTTGATCGACCGTTTTTGCCCCCACTACCAGTCATGGGTGTCGTGCGAAAACGAGAACTTGAAACGCATCAGTCACGACTTGACATCGAAGCATATGAGCGATATGTCACTCAACTTGCGTATCAACAACAACGCCCATTCATCATCGTCGGTGCAGGGTATGCAGGAGCCCGTGCAGCACAGATTTTGACAACATACGGCTACGATGTACTTGTCCTCGATAAAGGAACAATTCCAGGTGGACGTTCGTCGACCAAACGACGCAAGAATGGCGCCTACAATCATGGATCAGACACACGTTCTGGCACGGATGCTTTGCATGCTGATGAGCACATTATCTCGATGCTTGAGGGGACTGATGTGCTTTGTGAAACCCGAATTGTCTCCATTGAAACCCATCCTGAATTTGTCGTTCTTGAGGATGAAAAAGGATTCACATGGGAAGCGGAGGGTGTGATCTTAACCTGTCCGATACCACAACTTCAACCTCTCATTCCTCAACTCGTGCCGCAGCATTGGGCCGACCATCCCTACGTTTCAAATTGGACATTGATCTGTACCGGAAAAAAATCCGTCCCAAACAAATTACTCGTCAATGATAGTACTTCTATAGAATTAATTCGGCGTGGCACAAACCATACAGAATCGAATGTCCTCATCGTCCACATGACCTATGATTGGAGTAAGAAGTATCTGGAACACTCAAGAGAGGAAATCACTGAATTGATACTGGCTGAACTCAACACAGCAACATCAGAATGGTTGGAAGGAGCAGAACTTCATGCACATCGGTGGCGTTTTTCTCGTCCCTCTGTCCAACCTGAGCGTGTTGATAACCAACGAATTACATTTGCAGGCGATGCATGGGCCGAACCTATTGGAACCATTGAGGCTGCAATAACATCCGCTGAATTTGCTGCACTCGAATTGGTCTGGAAACAGCATTATGCCCAGGCTCCACAAAAAGTTTCAATGCAGACAACCTTGTTTTAGAATGGAAAAGAATCTTTTGATCCCATGGTATCATGCACATCAACAGATTCAACGACATGGAATCATCACACATGATTTCGTGCGAGAGGTGATAAACCTCGGTGTTTAGAGATGGTCATGGCATTCATTGCATGTATACACTGCTTAAGCGTACGAGTGTACCCGTACATGGGTTTCATGACTGGGCAACAATATCAATGCCAAGATTGTGAATCAATATCACCCATCATTATCGAATTTGATTCTGAAGAAGATCGACTTGCTTTCCAAGCTGCACGGGATGCTGAAGAAGAAGAGTAAATCGATACCTACTTGGTTCGTATAAGCCGAATCTTCATATGTAAAAAGGCATATTGCACACTGGATGGGATGCATATGATTGAGCGTAAGCAGGATGCACTACACGGGGCAATGCTCCGATCACTAATGGCCGAACACCTTCGAGAAGAACGAGAGAAAGGGCAACATCAGCCCATTCAAGATTCATCCTTTACTGCCCTTGCATCACGAATTGTCGATGATGCTCGAAGCGGGGTGACCCACAAATCAGCAGCAACAAACCTCCTTTCCGAAATCGGATTGCAACCTCCAAAGGATGTCGTAGAACAATCACCTCTCCGTCACGTCGGAAAACGAGCCAAGAAAGTACCTCTCAACAAGCGCAAAGTGCGGAAAGTCAAGCGTTCTTCTCGTGCCCCTCATCAGACCCGTACACGACCTGCGGTGGGTCATGAACGAAGAAAGAGAGTCATTCAACTTCCCCGCAACTAAGACCAACCGTCAAAAAGGGAAAACACTGCGGATGGTTGGGTGAGACCATGATCGACCTTGCGAATCCAAGTGAAGAACATCTTATGCTTCGAGAAATGATTCGCGACTTTGTTCAAGAATTCGTTGAACCACAGGCCCATGAGTACGACAAAAAGGAACAATTCAATCTCGAACTGTTCAGAGAACTTGGTGAACTCGGGCTTCTCGGAATTACCGTACCTGATCAATATGGAGGAGCAGGCTTAGATGCCGTTGCAGCGACAATCGCTCACGAGGAACTTTCCTACTCTGATGCAGGATTTGGTCTTGCTTACTTAGCTCACTCAATGCTCTTTGTCAACAATCTAGCGTACAACGGAAGCGAAGAGCAAAAGACACGTATTCTCCCGAAGGTTTGCTCAGGCGAATGGATTGGAGCCATGGCGATGTCGGAACCAGATGCAGGAACGGACGTACTCGGCCTATCGACTACCGCCGAGAAAAACAAGGATGGTAACTGGGTTTTGAACGGTCGTAAAATGTGGATTACCAACGGGTGCATCGATGATCAAGGAACACCTGCTGATGTTGTATGGGTTTATGCCCGAACAGGCTATGATGAAAAAGGCCGAACCCAACTTTCCACCTTTCTCGTCGAAAAAGGAACGCCAGGATACAGCGTGGGACAGAAGATTTTCGACAAAACGGGCATGCGTGCTTCGAATACTGCGGAACTTGTGTTTGACGACTGCATTGTACCATCCGCAAACCTCGTTGGAGACGAGGGAGGTTCTCTCATCCACATGATGGGCAACCTGGAAATTGAACGGCTTACCCTCGCTGCAATGTCCTTAGGTATTGCACGCCGATGTTTGCATGAAATGAACAAGTACGCATCAGAGCGAGAGGCCTTTGGCGTACAAATCCGGTCGTTTGGACAAATGCAACGTCACATTGCGGAGTCATGGGCGAAATACAGAGCAATGCGCGCCTACATCTACGACACTGCGAACAACATCAAACTCGGTTCTGCCGGTCAGCGTCTTGATTCTGATGGAGTCAAACTATTCGCAACAACAGCTGCGAAAGAAATCGCAGACGCTGCCATACAAGTGATGGGAGGATATGGTTACGTTGCAGAGTACCACGTTGAACGACTCTGGCGGGACTCAAAACTCCTAGAAATTGGCGGTGGAACGCTTGAATCTCATCAAAAGAACATCACTCGAGATCTTGCTAAAGATGGACTAGCCATCAATCGATGAGAGTTACTCTTCTTCCAGTAACATCAAATGCTTTTCTTCATCGACAAAAGAAATATCACCAGTGACTATTGATACAACAACGAAGATAGCTGTCGGAAGGGTCAGGATTCCGAGGATTGGGAAAATCGCAGTAAAACCAGTCATAAGACCCACAGATGCAAAGAATAAGGGCGTTGGAACAAGCCGGTCTTCGTATTCCAGCAGGCTCAATTTAACTAACCTACGAGGCACGTAAGCAGAGGGGGCCGTTCCCTGACCACTTTGCTAATTCTCTTCATCAGAACCTGAATCATCTTCGCTTTTTCCCTTAATTTCCACGATCTGATTCGTAACTTCCTTGGGTGGAACCATGACGCTTGAATTCATACTGTTTTGAGCATCGCGTTCGAGTTTCATTGAAGCAATTTCCAGCCACTTCGTCCTCATAATTTCATATTCTTTCATTTGTG
>MDSX01057070.1_pt1 | contig 19005 bp, 16 predicted proteins | sample 811141 | NCBI WGS metagenome assembly MDSX01 (sample SAMN05326642, study PRJNA326480) | marine metagenome | isolation source: seawater | place: Atlantic Ocean: South East | collected 2010 | reverse complement strand
TAGAGCTCTATTGGAGTTAAAGGGAATGATAGAGTTGGTATAATTGCTGCCAAACCTCCAAGTCCGTTGTCGTCATAGGTCACTGCCCTGAAATTAGTCGTCTCAAAATCCACATCTCGGAAGGAAAGTAGGGTATCTGATCTCTTAACCTCGCTCTTCTCCATTTCTACCCAGCTAGTTGACTCTATGGATAATTCATTATCTGACATGACCCACTTGATATTTCCACAGTCGGTCTGATCATCATCCCTCCATGTCCTCCCCTCGAAGTCTAAATCCAAATCCATTCCAATCTTCTTTTCGACTGCGAGGAACCCACTTCTACCAAGGCTATCGGTAGTCTGTACTGCACCCGATTCAAATCCATTTGTTACTGAAACGAATCCTGTACCAGACATTTCCACAGATAGTTCCTCGCATGCTGGATCCATAATGCCTCCAGTTGAGTCCCTGACCAGTCCGAGCATTTCATCCCCAACAATACTGATGCTGGAATCTATTACCTGGAAATCCATGCTATCTCCAAAATGTAACCTGTCTGAAGTGAATCCCGAGCTCCTCTGTAGGAATACCGTGGCCGCGGCACCGACTAGGATTACGACTAACGCTATTGCAGTCGCTGCCTTCCATCTGTTTCCCAATGAAGACAAAGTTGGCATAGAAATGACTAGAGATGGTTGGTCGTCTTCTCCCAGAATTATAGGTTCAGATTTTTGTTCAGATTCTTGGTCAGTCTCAACTACCTCTGCCTCTACCACCTCTGCCTCTACGACATTTCCTGTCTTCGAGAGTGTCTCTGAGACCTTTGAACGAATATCCACTACGTCTTCTTCGTCTTCTTCCATCAACAGTGCTTCTCCGTGTTCCCAATCTTCTTGCTCCTCCTCATCCAACGTATCTCTTATTCCTTCATTATCGAGGATTCGGTCTACCAATTCAGACTTCTTTCCAGATACCATCAGACCCCTTTTCTTGCAAATCTCTCTGAGTTGTGCCACAGTTCTAGAAGTTAGAGTGTCACGGTCTATCGGGTTGTCTTCGGTCATGCTGTGGGCCTTAGTCGAGCCTCGAGGCTTTCAACCTCTCCGGTTTCGTGGGCTCTCGAGGTCGCTCTACACATGGAACGTCATTTTTTCGAAACAAAGGGTTGAAGCATGAATCTTGGTCGGCGCAGATTATGGAGCCAAGACTTGTCATACTTTCGAGGGGTCCCGAGCTTTACAGTACGAGAAGGCTCGCTACGGAAGCTGAGAAAGCGGGTTGGTTTGTTCAGATTATTGATCCACTGGCTCTCACTATCGTGGTGGATGAGGATGGTGGGAGGATTTTCCACAAGGGGTGGCCGATAGAATGCGAGGCGATTTTACCCAGAATAGGATATTCGATCACAAGAAGAGGTGTAGCCATAGTTAGGCAATTCGAACAAGGTGGGACTATTGTAATCAATTCAAGTCAGGGCATTCTGAGAAGTAGAGACAAGCTCGTAGCGTGTCAGATGATGGCTGAGGCCAGAGTTCCGGTACCAATAACCGCACATGTTGGTTCTTGGGAAGATACAGATAGGGCAGTTAAGAGAGTTGGAGGGACTCCTTGTGTTGTTAAGTCGACAGAGGGCACTCACGGATCCGGAGTCTTTCTGGTCAATTCTTTCAGACAGGCTAGGCAGTTGGTCTATCAGATGTTGGAAAGGAGGATGAGGCCCTTGGTTCAGGAGTACATCCAAGAGTCCCATGGCAGTGATATCAGAGCTCTAGTTGTGGGCGGTGAGGTCGTTGCGTCAATGAGGAGAAAGGCTCATGGAAGTGAGTTTAGATCGAACTTCCACCTAGGTGGTTCTGTCAGTAATATCGATCTGACTCCGGAGCAGAGGGAGATTGCAATTAGCTCCGCTGCAACTTTGGGGCTAGAGCTAGCTGGAGTTGACATGTTGGAATCATCCAGAGGACCCTTGGTTCTAGAGGTGAACTCCAGCCCGGGCTTGGAGGGAATCGAGGGGGCTACTCATGTAAATGTGGCAGGTAAGGTAGCTGAGCATCTAAATCAGAAATATCAAAATAATTCTACATCAAAATCTGGCGACAAAAGTTTCACAGATGTTTCTGAAACACGCGATTTTGAGCATTCTCTGTAGATTCGGCAAATAAAATAACACTTCCTAACAGGATTGTTCGACCTTTGAGATAGAGAAGCATTCAAGTCCCAATACTTCCCGCTTCAACCGTCCAATAGGACAGGGATGCACACGCCGATAACGGCGGGAGGCGAGATGGTTTGAGCCAAGATGAGAGGGTATTGAGCACTGTTGATCATCTCGCAGGTAGGCTAGGGCATAGGTTTGGATCCGAGGAAATAGGTTTTGAGAAATCCTTGCCTACAAGACTGAACAGGATTGCCGACCTACCTTGGCATGAGTGCTGGATTCAGCAACTGAGATCAGAGAAAAAGAGCTCTCATACAATTAGAGCGTATGATGTAGCTGCCAAGGGATTCTCCACAACCAAACTCCCAGGAGAAAAAGGGCTCGATTGGAAGCAAGCTTCTAGCATTACTACTGGGGAGTTTCATCTATTTATCGATCCGAATAATGGGAGAATGGACTCCTGGATGAATGGACTTGGAGATCTAAAACCATCAACGATTAATGCGAGGATTGCTGCATCTACCCATCTACTGAAATGGATTGGTCACGTTGTTCCAGACTGGATTCAGCGACCTTCGAGAAGCCGATCCCTTCCCAAGACTCTCGGCAAGAGGGAGCTGGCTAGGCTGTGGAAAGCCATAGGTGACTCTGAAGATCCTCTAGCAATGCCAATTTGTACAATTTTACTCGATACAGGACTGAGGGTGTCGGAGCTTTGTACATTGGATATCGATGATGTGGATAAAGAAGATCTCTCGGCCTTGGTGATAGGAGGAAAGGGAGAGAAGGACAGGACAGTCCTATTCACAGAGAGCACTGTGAAGGCTATAGAATCATGGGACCCGATTAGATCTAGTAGACTTAGGACCGTTCAAGGAAGTGAGCTCCGTTCATTGTTCGTCTCAAGAAGAGGGAAGAGGGTGAACCCGAGATCTGTACAGAAGATGATGGATAGGCTTGCTGATGCGGCCGACATACCAAGGAGCCGCCTGAGTCCACACACTCTGAGACATACATTTGCTACAGGACTTCTAGAGAGAGGGGCTGATTTGGTAACCATACAGAGGCTGCTTGGTCACTCAAGTATAGCAACAACCAGGGTTTACCTGGAGATCGGAGATCAGACACTGCGGGAGATATATCACAGAGCTCAAAGGAGTCCATCTCTGGTTGATGGAATTTCTGAAGAGATGGTGCCAGATAGTAATGAGAAGCTAAGTTCAGTGATTGAGAATTCTTGAGGAAGTTTATTCCTACTGGGACTAGTTTCGGTGATCATCTTCCGGATTGTCCTCAAAATAGATATTCCAGCCGTATTCGTCTAGATGGAACCAATTAACGATAAATTCTTCGTCTTTGTACTCGAACCATGCTCGAGTTGGCACAACGCTAGTGTAGCGATCATGCTGTACTCTTTTTATCGTGTCAGGAATCTCCGAATCATGATAGCTAAACCCCTCCCAGAGCCTTCCTTTCTTGATTAAGAACTTCTCGCCCTTTGGTTGTTCCTTGAAGTGCGTTCCTTTCCAGAGAAAATGCGGCCACCCATCTAGATCGTCTAAATCGGAAATTTTTCCGAAATGTCTTTTTCGGGATTTTCTTGTATCAACAAGGTGGCTAACTACGGGTATCTCCGAACCATCTTGCATTCTGAGAATAATGTAAGCACACGAGTGATATGGTGCATGCGGGAATCCTCCCTTTGGCATTACCAGGGGGTTAATTGCACTGAAGTCGATCCTTTTGAATTCGTTTCCTAATTTGGAGAATTCTGCCAGACCTTCCTTACCATCATGGTGCAATACCTCAATTTCCCCGAATTCACTGATCCAACCTTTGTCTGCTTTAATCTCCAGGATTGTATCCTCATGAGGCCAGTCCCAGAATGTCATTGACTTCTGTGAACGAACTGTCTGGTTCACTCCCGATAGATCTGCACTAACACTCCCATGATAGGATTCAGGAAGTCCCGAAAGAATTCTAGCCACTATTGGGCTCCCAGAACTTCTAACCTCAACTTCTGCTTCTAATTGAAGCGGTTGTTGCAGTCTTTCACTATCGAATCCGAAGATGATTCTGAACTTCCTAGGCTTGGAAAATAGTTCTTCGCTAGTTATCCTAAGTGCATCGTACCTCTGACCCCTTCTCTTGGAGATAATCTCGACTTTGGTCAATGGTGGAGATTTTTCGCCGTCGAATTCAAGAATCTGTGCAGTACAAGAGATGTCTGGATACATTCCGGAGAGAAATACTGGTTCAAAAAAGAAGTCGGCGACATACGGGTCTATCTCGATTGAGTTATCTCCTACATCTACGACGCACTTGATTCTACCAAGGTTCTCCATCAGTCCGCCTCATCTAGTGACCTTTCTTAATCTGGATTGAGCCTTCTGGTGATATTCAATCAGGATTCTCGCCATTAGAACTACCGTCTAGAAGGGTTCTTCTTATTGCTTCGCTTTGCTACAGATTCCGGCCCTTTCCATTCTCTGCTAGCACCTTCCTCATTTCCATGGTGCCCTGGAATGGGACAGTACTTCCCGGCCCGGCACCTACTACAATTGTCCGAAGGCGGCTTTTCCACAACCTTCTGAAGCTTCCCATACTTCCTTCTCGGCACGATACTGACTTGAGGAGGAGGGACTTAGCGATTGTGATTTTAGAAAAGAGTAGTTCGCAATCTATCTTAATTGCATGAAGCATTAGGGAGGGGTGATGTCTGGCCCCCTAGGAGTCGATCCTGGACGTTCGATTCTTTACGCACAAGTTACAGATTCTGATCCAAGGATGGCCTTCGATGAAGAGGGTTTTATGCATCGGATTGGGACTAAGGGATCTTTCGGGAAGGCATATCTCGGAGATGTTACTAGGGTAGCTCTACGATCGATGGGTTCTCATGGCCCTCCCAAATTCACAAAGTTACCTAGAATAGACGAGCAAAACTGGGAGATGGATTGTTCGACTGACAGCCTAAGAGTCAAGATTGCCAGTAAGCACTATTGGGGATTTGGACTCTTCTCGAAATGTTTTCTTAATAAAATAACAATTGAAGGTGAACTCCCTACCAGAGCTAGGTATGCAATGGACATAGCCGCATCATTGGGAAGGAATCCATGGGAGCCTGCTAGAGTTAGGGCGTTTGAGAGAGCTACATCCGCTTCTATGGAAGCTCATACCTCAAGTTGGGAAGGTTTGATATCAATTGCTCGTGAAAGTTTTAGCGAAGACATAGCTAGTTTGCAGGATTCAATTCATAGGATGAAGGGAGTATCGGAGTCATCTGATCACATGCTTGAGGAGGCAGAAGGAGCTCTGGAAAGAGCAAGGGAAGCATTAGCTGACAAAAATGCTCCAGCAGTCGAAAGGGCGCTAAGTAGGGCTTCTAGTGCGATAGTGAGGGCCGACTCAGACCACGAAACCTCTAGCATGGAAAGAATTCTTTTAGAGGATTAAGGCACTAATGTATCCCACATCCACTTCCAGACGTTATTCTCAGGGGTTGGTTCGTTAGCTAGGTAAACGATGATGCTGAATACCACACACACGAAGTAAACAGCCCCCTTAGAAATCTGAATAGCATCCTCGGATTCTTCGTCGAAGTATCTAATTAATCCAGCTGCCTGCTGAATTCCACTCCCCTTTTTCTCCTTGGCCATGGGACCACCGCACCTACAGTCCCTATTTCAAATCCACCAGAGGGGGAAGCTAGGGCTCCAGTGTCTCAATCAGTACACATCCGCCATCCAATTCGACAATCATTGATGCTGCTCCCATAGCCGTTTCAAGACCTTCTGTCATCAGAATCTCTCTTCTCATTCCTGCATCTGATTGGAAAACTAGCCTATGGCTCAATCTATCCAGCACTTCTCTATCAACGACTTGCCATGTCCATTCGTTCTGCCCCACGGTCATCAGTGCCTCTATCGGCTTTAGTGGCCCCGTGATCTTGCTGTAATCCCTAGCTCTTTTTACTAAATCACCAAGTTTCATTTTGGTTCCTATATCGTCAGTTTTTGTTGGTTCTGAGGAGCTATTTGAGATCCTCCGTCTAAATCCGAATCCTGCCATGTACATCCCTTACGACAAATGCCGTAGTGGTCGAGCGAGACAAAGAATGTTTAACCGTTATTGATACATATGGCTCCTATGTTTGGAAAATCGAACGAGTTTCATGAAGACGGAAACGTCGAGCAATTCATGTCGAGTGCTTGATTCGGTTCTTCGTGTCAAGTACAGATTCGAGCTGGAGATCGGATGCTGAGAGCAGCATCCTACTCAAGGCTGTTTCTCAATGGAGAGGCGATTCTACATCATGGTTTGAAGGGTCATTCGATAGACTGCCAGAAACAGTGAGAGTAAATCCTCTGAGTTTTGAGAGAGAGTGGATAGAGTCGTGGTTAAGGAGTGTTGGAGGACGTGAGATTCCATGGTTCTCTGGTTGTGGAAGTGCTTGGGAGATGCCATTCCCTAGAGGAGGGGCTGAGGGGGATTCGAGGAAGATTTTGAACGCGCTTCATGATACAGGCCGAATCACTAGACAGGAAGCAGTATCAATGCTTCCAGTGATAGCACTCGCACCAAAACCTGGGGCTACAGTCCTGGATCTGTGTGCATCACCGGGATCCAAGACTACCCAGATATGCGAGCATCTTGGAGATTCAGGAGTAGTAATTGCTAACGAAGTGGTTAGAGGTAGGGTCAACACTCTAGTTTCCAATATTCAACGTCATTCTTCTAGGCCAGCAGTAGTTGTCCAGCATGATGGAAGGCATATTCCTAAAGTTCCTAGCAGCGGTTTCGACTATGTTCTTGCTGATGTACCATGCACTGGTTCTGGAACCACAAGAAAGAATCCCGAAGTTTGGAAAAAGTGGCTTCCCTCTTCGGGAGTTTCGATGCATTCGCTACAGTTCGACTTACTTCGTAGGGCAATAGCAGTAGCAAAGCCCGGTGGGAGAATTGTATACTCCACTTGCTCTTTAGATCCGATTGAGAACGAGGCGGTGGTATCCAGGGCGATTTCTGAAGGACTGGCCAAGGTGATTCCAGGTGGAGATATCCTGCCAAAAGTCCCTTCTGAACGCGGAATGACTAATTGGCCAATTCTTGATGATTCAGGGATTATCTCTGAGGTTAGCCCAGAGTTTGATTTTCTAAAACCACCCGAGGATGATGAGATTTCATCTCAACTTGAGGGGTGCCTCAGAGTGTGGAATCATTTGATAGATGGAGGAGGTTTCTTCCTGGCGATTCTCGAAAAAGAAGGGGTAGAAGTGAATATGGAGTTCGATTCTAAGGTAATTATTGATGACAGGACCGACCCAGAATCAGCTCCAGTGCCAGTAAACAAAACTCTTAGATCGCTCCTCTGTGAGTCGTGGGGATCGGTCCCCAGAGACATTTGGACAAGGGGGAAAAGCATCCTTTGGTCAACTGCAGAGGTCGAGAGGATTTGGAGTTCCGAGAGATCTAGGAGGAGTGGCAAAATCCTGATTCCGGGGGATCGGTGGAGGCCGCTAAAGGTAATTCACCTAGGCCTAATCTGTGCTAGAATCAGGAAAGGTCGCGTCGAAAGGCTCGTCTCTAAGGCTGCCAGACGTCTAAGCAAGGAGATAACAGAGCCATTTGTTCGAGTTAAATCTAGTCTAATTCATGATATTCTCTTGGGAGAAGAGCCTTCAACGGAGCAAATCGGATTCACTCCTAAGGAAAAAGGGAGCTTTGTTCTGATCGGAGATGATGGGGCGTGTTTACCTGTTTGGATTGGCTCACGAGTAACACCAATGATAAACGAGTCTGAAAAGACTATTCTAAGGGCTAGTATGGGCTTGACTGTTTCGGACATGGTTTCGGAAAAAGAAGTATAATTCGATATGAGATTGTTCATTCGTACACACATCGTAATATTTTCTTAGCATATGTTCAAGAGCCGTGTAAGACAATCAGAGAAATCGGTGCAGACATGGACGATGTGGACAAACGTATACTCAAAGTTTTGGAGGTCGATGCGAGAACCTCTCTGAGGAAGATTGCAGATGAAGTGGGAGTAGCACTAGGGACAGTGAGCAACAGAGTGAGAAGATTGGAAAGTCTGGGCGTCATTCGGGGTTATGCCGTACTTTTGGATCCAGACAAAGCTGGTTGGGGTTTGAGCGTAGTGATCGGGCTGAGGATTGAGAAAGGCAGACTGATAGAGGTCCAAGAAAAGATTGCCAAGGATAATCGGGTTTACGGAGTGTACGACGTAACTGGTGACTATGACTCAATGGTACTTGCTAGAGCCGTGAATAGGGATGATCTGGATGATTTGACAAAGAGTGTGCTGAGCATATCAGGAATAGAGCGCTCTGTGACACACCTGGTTCTCAATTCAGTGAAGGAGATGCCGCCATCAGTCCCGGATTGATCATTCCATTTCGCTAAGAAATGTGTGAACAAGTGGAGCCAGAGATGTAGAATGCGGCAGTAATGACTCCACGGTTCTCCCCTCGGGCTTCATGGTCCTCATCAGAGTGTTCCTGAGATCTTCATCCACGTCCACATCCATTGCCATGAGTCGGCTACGGATAGAGTCCTGTAGCCTCCCTCCAGTCCTGTCCCAATCCATGAGGAGAATAATTGGAGAATTTCCATCGGGCACCTCTCTCAAACAATATTCCCCGTGAAGGAAGGCAATTAATCGTGACCGATCCCAACCTCTGTTCACCTTTTCTACAGGCCCGGTAAATCCCAACTCTCTGAGGGTCCTTTCATCCCTAATTCCCTCGACTAAAACTGGACAGTCGCACCCACCCTCTTCCAATGTCCTGTTCCTCATAATCGCAAAAGCTAGAGATTTAGCCGTCTTCTCGAACCTAATCCGACGATTTGAGGGGCCCGAGAAGGATCTTACCTTACACGGCCAATCCGGGACTTCGCGTTCATCGTGCATGTTATTGGAAGACAAAACATATGTTTCGCTTGTAGTGTTTTTCCGTGAATGATATGGTCCAATGCAAGGGGCCTATCCGAGACCCTTATGAGGGGTTTTTACACGCATAGGTATAGATACACCCATGAGCGTGATGACTCCTATCTTCGAGAATCTCTGGGACCACTATATTTTTTGGTCTGTAATAGTAGGTACAATCGCCTTCGGATGGCTATATCACCACTCCTTCTGGTTCACGTCGAAAGACGGAGAAAAACTACCAAACAAGGACGAGCTCAAGCTCGGAGTGTTCCCGAAACACAATGACGACATGAGGTTAGAAGTGGCTTGGACCATTCTACCATTCATGCTCATAGTCTGGCTGACTTACTACTCGTGGGGCCCTCTTGATGCGATGTGGACTTCGGCAGATGGAGGTAATCACGGTTTCGAATGTCAGGATGGGGAGTTTTCGAACAACGTCATGGACTCCTCGGGAATCGTAACCTCAGACTGCTACCACGTAATTGAGATTACAGGACAACAGTGGTTCTGGAGTTTCGACTGTCTGGAGTTGGCCACCACGCTTTGTGACACAGGAACGGAATCGATGGAGGTATACGGGACTGTCCCGGTTCTAAGTCTGAAGAAGGGGGAGACGTATCTAGCAATCATGGAAACCATAGATGTCACTCATGCGCCGTGGTTCCAACATCTTGGGACCAAGGAAGATACTGTACCCGGTCAGACGACAACGCTATGGCTCACCATAGTTGATTCGATGACGGAGGAATCGATGGTCCTCTGCGCGGAGTATTGTGGAGATGCCCACTCAATAATGGCCGCTAAACTAGAGGCGCATTCGTAGGTGAGTATCGTGGCACGGAATAAAGTCAAGTGGGCCGCTTTGGCGTTAGTTCTGGTCGCTGGTATGCTGGCTCTACCCTCTGCGCAATCCCTACCCACTGGGGCGAAGGCCCCCGGAGGGTGCACGTGCCATGCACCTACTCCTAGTGATGAAGTAGTGGTTTCGTTGGAGGGGCTACCGGATAGCTACAACTACTCCGAGTCTTACGAGCTTTCTCTATCGTTCGAAGGTGGCCCATCCCAACCAGGAAACATAAACCAAGGAGGGTTCTATCTATGGGTAAGCGAGGGAGTCCTGTCATCTAGCGAGGCTACTGTTCAGGTCTGGCCAAACGGTAACGAGGCAGGCCACACTGAGGCAGGGAACGATCAGACCGCTTGGACGGTCACTTGGACTGCTCCCGCAACCGACAGGAACGTCGAGTTTGAGCTCTACACAAACTCGGTGAATGGAAATGCAGGGGGTGGAGCCGGTACTACTGGAGATATGTGGAATGTGAAGGCAGTTACGCTGGGAGGTCCGATAGAGGTCCTCGAGTCGGCTGATCCGTTCGTGGTTCTAGCCGTCCTTATACTAGTCTCGGCCACCCTCCTGTCTACCACCCTAGCCTACGTCTTCTACAGAAGGGATCCAGACGCATTCGACTGGGACAGCTTCGCACCTTGGTTGGCAGACTGGCTGACCACCACTGATCATAAGAAGATCGGGACACTATATTTCATCGCAGGCCTGTTCTTCCTTGGAATTGGAGGAATTATGGCGATGATAATCAGAATCCAGTTGGCCGTACCGGGTAACGACTTCCTGACTCAGGACCAATACAATCAGTTCTTTACCCTTCACGGAACTACCATGATTTTCTTGGCTGCGATGCCGATGATAAACGGGTTCGCCAACTGGATGATTCCACTTCAGCTCGGAGCTGCCGATCTGGCATTACCGAGGATTAACGCAATGTCATTCTGGCTTCAGCCATTCGCGGCCCTGTTGATTTTCACCGGTGTCTTCTCAGGTCACGGAGCAGATACTGGATGGACTGGATATGCCCCATACTCGGTGAGTGAAGGAACCCATGCTGGCACAACTATGTGGGCTGCGGGACAGATCCTTCTAGTGGCCTCCTCGACCTTAACGGGAATCAACTTCCTAACCACCATGGCAGTCATGAGGGCGCCCGGGATGGGATGGATGCAGATGCCCCTCTTCAGCTGGTCGATACTGGTCGCGAACGTCATGCTTTTCCTCTCTATTCCAGCATTCGGAGTCGGCCTGATCCAAGTATACCTAGACCGAGTAATAGGCACTGCGTTCTACGACATACAGGCTGGAGGGGACCCGCTTCTCTGGAGCCACTTGTTTTGGTACTTCGGGCATCCCGAGGTATACGTGGTGATACTGCCTTCCTTCGGAATAATATCGGAGGTTCTCGCCACCAGCTCAAGAAGATCCGTCTTCGGCTATAGATCGATGGTCTACGCCCTGGCGGGTATTGGCGTGGTGGCTTTCATTGTCTATGGCCATCACATGTTCACGAGTGGGATGAGCCCAACTCTCAGGTTCGTGACCATGCTCACCACGATGCTCGTGGCAGTTCCTACCGGAATCAAGATCTTCAACTGGCTGATGACCATGCACGGTGGATCACTCGTCTACAGGACACACACCCTGTGGGCTCTTGGCTTCCTAGTCACTTTCACCCTGGGGGGCATTTCGGGTATGTTCTTCCCATCCATAGCGATGGATACTCATCTCCATGAGTCCTACTTCGTAGTTGCACACTTCCACTACGTCTTGGTAGGAGGGACCGTTTTCGGCTTCTTCGCGGGAATCTACTACTGGTGGCCAAAGGCGACAGGAAAGATGCTTAGCGAGAGGCTCGGTGTACTGCACTTCCTGACAGCTTTCGTGTCCTACAACGCCCTCTTTTGGCCCATGCACAGGCTTGGAGTTTGGGGGATGACGAGAAGGCATCACACCTACTTCGTAACCACCGAAGAGGCACTAGGCTCGCTTCCCATGGAGGCAGCTGGTTGGAACATGTTCATCACAGTCTCTGGATTCATCTTCTTCTTCTCCAACTTCATTCTGGTGTTCAATATGATTGTCACCTCCGTCAGGGGCGAGAAGGCGCCTGACGACCCATGGGGCGGATGGTCGTTCGAGTGGATGACCAGCTCGCCACCACCTGCTCACACCCTCTACAAGCTCAGCGATGGGACTTGGGGGCTTCCAACCCTCGAGGATGCCAACGAGCACATTGCCAACGAGCCCGGTGTTATGGGTCGCTGGTTCCAGAGACTGATGGTCAGCGATGAGGATTCTTCGGAGGTGTCAAACTGAGCGCCGACGATCACCAGCACCACCCCAGCGCTTGGGGTCCACACGATTGGAACCATGGTGCTCCACACAACTCATGGTCCCCGATTATCATGAGTGCTGGATTCGCAGCCTTCCTGTTTACCCTCGCCGCGGCTTTCGAGTGGGGCGACTTCGTGGGCTGGAGCGAAGTTCCGCTTATCTTCGCTTCACTTGGGGTCGTATCGTTCGGCCTACTGGTGTGGTGGAGGCAGGACTGGAGCTATGGTGTTGATGGCAAGGAGTCAAAGCATCTGTGGGAGCCTAAGTCATCAGGCACTCCGTTCCAAAACATAGACATCCGCAAGGTGGCGCTCTGGATGTTCCTGATGTCGGAGATGATGGTTTTCACATCCCTGTTCAGCACATACATGAGGTACCGATTCGGCATTCCCAACTGCAAGACCGTGTTCGAGTCGGGAGATTGGGTTGAGGGGACGTCCGTTACGTGCTTTGAGCCAGCCGCACATCTGATAGCAAGCAGCTGGTTCCACATCGCCCCCGGAGCGATCAACACCTTCGCACTGATCATCTCATCGTTCACCATTGTACAAGCCCTGCGTTATGCGAAAAAGAAGGACATAGAGGAGGATGTAAGGAGGAGGAAGGTCATGCGTTACCTGGGTACGACGTGGGTGCTCGCTATACTGTTCCTGAGCCTCAAGATGATCGAGTGGTTCATTGGTTTCCCGACACCCGGCCCTCTCACAGAACTGAATCACGGCCACTCGGAGATAGCTTCCCTATATGCCGAGGGATACACGATTAACGCCGACAGCTACCAGCACTACGCCTACGACACGATGTATCACGATGGCAAGGACATCCCAAAGGACAGCGCGCTCTACACCATGATGCAGGAGGGAACGCACCCCGGAGGCCAGATGATGGCTAACATACAGGTCAGCGCCACCACATTCTACGTCACCACGGGTACTCACGGTGCCCACGTCCTTGGTGGCATCGTTGGACTGACCTACATGACCCTGAAGGCCGCGAGAGGCGGATATACTCCGGATAACGCGGTATCGATAGAGTACTTCGGCCTGTATTGGCACTTCGTGGACCTAGTTTGGGTTCTGGTCTTCCCGTTCTTCTATCTATATTGAGGTGAAAAAAAATGGCGCATTACAAGATTCTTGGGCAGGACCCATACTGGATGAACTTCTACGGACTGATGATACTGACCCTTATCGAGGTGCTGGCAGTCGGGGCTGACCTCAATGGTGTAGCAGAGAGCCTTGGTACGGAGGAGAAGGTGATCACTCTGTGGATCCTGACAATCATCGCGATTCCCAAGTTCATCATGATCGCTGCCATCTTCATGCACCTATACGGTGACGAGGACTCCGGCATACTTACTTTGACCGCGCTCTTCCCGGCATTCTTCATCCTGATCATGGTCCTATTCGTCGGACTAACCCACCCCGATGCCGCTTCCGGCCTACCAGACTGGTGCAGGCCGGGAAGCTATGGGCTGTAGGCTGCAAGGTTCTTCCGTGGAAGTCCACACGCAGGCTTGCTGCAGACGTCGCATAGCCTGGTATTGCGCCGGATTTGAAATCCGGTGTCCTAGTGACTCGGGAGTTCAAATCTCTCCGTCTGCGCCAAACTAGCGCCTGAGGATGCTTAAGTGTTGCATGCTTGTGAGCGAGTCATGGTTCGAGCCGATGGGCTTCCGCTATTCGTTCTCGGACCCGACTTCATGCCGATGTCCAGCACGTCCCTGAGGGTCTTCGAGCCTAGGTACAAGCAGATGATGGACGACTGCATCCTTAGCGGGGAGCCATTCGGTTACATCAGCCAGGATCCGGGCAAGGAAGACATCGGCGGGTGGTCACAACCTGCATCCTACGGAGTCATGGCTCACATTGAGGACTACGAAGAGTCCGGTTCAAACATCCTGATCAGCGTATCCTCAGGTCTTAGGTTCCGAGTGAAGGAGGTGATAAGGCCCATCCTAGATAATGACATTGCAGGCATGCATTTCCCGACCGTAGACGAGCTTATGGACAGGGCTGGCGGAGATGGTTCCGGTAAGCTGTATGTCAGCTGCGACGCGGAGATAATAGAGAGGATCGTGCACAACCACGATCAGGATGATTACCTCTCTTTCGTGGATTACGTGAGCCCACTGGAGAACCTTATTCGCGTCAGTTCGATGTACAGGGGACAGTTGCTCGACTATGACTCGTGCTCCACGACCGAGGATGGTGACGATCAGGAGCGTTTCCTATGGGAGGTAAGTACGTCTCTGTCTGGATCAGTTTGGATACAGCAGCAGATGCTGGCAGCGGTAACTACAACTGATCTGATGCAGGTATGCGTCGAAGCGGCTAATGACATCATGGCCGCTCTATCGGACGAATAGAGCTAGATGTTTGGGGGTTTTGGGCCTCCCCTGACCTTGAGCTGGTTCTCGTGGAACTCAAATCTAACCGGTGTGGTCATGGAGATCTCACCATCGAGGCTGATGAACAATGGCGGGTCATGGCCTCGATCCTCGGTTGGGTTGCCGTTCGAGTCCAGAGCCATGACCTCGAATTTCCGACATGGGTCCATGCTTATCTTGCCCCATCTTCCCACGTGCTTACCTTTCTCCAGAGGTCCCATCACCCTCAGCATCTGAGTCTTTGAAAGGCCGAACCCGAGCATTATGCATGCTTTATCGCCGAAAGGATGCATCCCCGGGGCTACCCGGTACCCCCCTCCGAATGTCTCTGCCTGCATCATAGCGAATAGTCCCGTAAGGTCCACCTTCCTACCGGGCTGGTCGTCGACCCTGATCCAAGCCATCTGGCTCTTCCATCCCAGTATCGCTTTTATCGCAAGGAACGTGTATTTCTTCTGACCACTGATCCAAGAGAAGTGCCCCTCCTCCTTCATTCGGTTGATCGAGGATGTGACTCCTCCGTCGCACTCGAGGAAGGACCACCTGACCAAGTTGCCCTCCTTGGTTGGCTCCCCGGTGACTGGATAGTGCTTGGGGGATTGTATGCTATGGTGTTCGGGGGCCTTCAATCCCTCGACCCTAATGCCTCCGACGGTGTAGTCCGACCCTTCCTTGAGGAGCCTAACTGCTCCCTCGATGTCCTTCAGCGGGATTCCGATAGCTCTGGCGAAGTCGTCCCCGTTTCCCATTGGGATGATGCCCATTCGCATGGGAGATTCTCGAATACCGTTCGCGACCTCGTGGACGGTACCGTCACCTCCAACAGCCACTAACAGGTCGTAGTCGCTATCCCTCAATCCAGAGGAGATCTCAATGGCGTGGCCGGTTCCCTCCGTCAGGAATACATCATGCTGGATCACAGCCGAATCCATCGCGGCCTCGACCTTGTGTAGATTCTTTCCCAGCTTCCCGTCTCTCGCGTTGGGGTTGACTATGCATGCGACTCTGACCACGAGGCTGCGAGCGGCGAACATGACTTCAATACTGCCGAAGCAAGGAATCATGAGTGATCGCTTGTTCAGAGTTACGATCGAGATGGCCAAAGAGGATGTTTTCATGCGCAGAGCCATCGAGATTGCCGAGAGGGGTCGACATCGAGTAATGCCAAACCCTCTTGTCGGATGCGTACTCGTCAGGGACGGGAAAATCGTCGCAGAAGGTTGGCATGATCACATAGGGGGGCTGCATGCCGAGCAGATGGCGATTGCCGATGCTGAGTCAAAGGGAGTCCCCACTCAGGGAACTACCGCGTATGTCTCCCTCGAGCCCTGCAATCACTTCGGGAGAACTCCTCCATGTACAGAGTCCCTTCTTTGGGCCGGAGTCAGCAGGGTGGTTATAGGGTCCATGGATCCCAACCCGACAGTCAGAGGAGGAGGTGTGGATGCGCTGATACAGGGCGGGGTGGACGTGGATGTCGGACTTCTAGAAGGCGAGTGCGAAGAACAGATGATTCATTTCATGCATTGGTGCAAGAACAGAAGGCCGCTTGTGACGATGAAGGCCTCCACTGACTCAGAAGGGAGGGTCGACGGCCCCCCCTCACAGCCATCCTCCAGATTCAGCTCAGATAGGTCACTCGAACTATCCCATGAGATAAGAGCAGAATCAATGGCGATTCTGGTAGGGATCGGCACAGTTCTGAGAGACGACCCTTCTCTGACCGTCAGAGGACCTGACATAGGTCCCAGAGGCACACCGATAAGAGTGGTCGTGGACCCCTCGAACAGGATCCCCGGAGAATGCAAGTTGATGATGGACACCGAGGCGCCTACTCTCTTGATCCAGAGCGCTGAGTATGACTCGTCGCACGATCCCCCCCATGTCGAGAGAGTTGTGATAGCCGAGGAGGGGATCCCGGTATCCAGGATCCTGGATATGCTAGGAGATAGGGGCATACAGTCCCTACTCGTGGAGGGTGGGCCTTTCACCTGGTCCAGATTCCTATCCGAGAAAATGGTAGACAGGGCTAGGATCTGCATTTCGGATTTAGATCTGGGCGAGGGTGGGCCAGTCTTCGATACGGAGTCTCTCAGTGCTTCCGGCCTGATTTTGACCTCAAAGGAGGAAGTCTGCGGGGATTCTGTGGAGTGGTGGACCAGAGGCTTAGCATAGCCAGCAGTCCATGATTCCGCGTAGGGCTTACGGTTAAATATGAAAAGTATCGCGACGCGAGATTAATGTATAGCGTAAGTAAGACAAAAAGCATAACCATATGCCTTCTGATGTTGGTTTCTGCACTGGGGCCGATGGCGACACTGGTTTCAGCCAGCAATCACTCGGAGGATGACCCCCTTATCCTCGAGTGGGAAATTGACGGGAACTGGGAAGAGGTTCCCGAATACGTTGACCCGATCTTTGACGGTTTCATGGAGGCGGGCACATACGAATTCCTGTTCACATCGATGAACCTGACCGTAGGCGACGACTACAGCCTCGGATGGGAGGTGGAGGTCTGCCAATGGTATGGAGACTGCGAAGAGGACACTGAGTTCAGGTCTTGGAACGCCACCTCGGAAACCAGCAGCGAGCCGTGGAACCTCACTCTCGACGTCATGGACTGCGATGTAAGTATCCATGCTGACCTCGTGAACGAGACATCTGGTGACGACTGGTCATACGAATGGGACTTCGTCGGCCCATGCGGGAACACCGGCCAAATAACGCTGGACATAGACGTGGACGGCGATGGCACCATGGAGTCCATTCCCGGGTTCAACGCAGACAACAGCTCGTGGCCAACCGAGATCGATGAGGGCGAATACGACGCTGAGTTCCAGATAAGCAATCTCAGCTCTGGAGTCGACTATGTGTTGGAGTGGATGAGTTTCAGCGAGGACGCTTCCGGGATGGATGACGAGGATAGCTTCCAAGAGAACAACGCCTCATGGACCGGAGTAGACCCTGGCAACTCACTGGAGTTCGACATCGAAATCCTAGCTTCCACGTGCATGTTGATAGTCGATGCTATTCTCATGGAGGAGAACAGCACCACTGGAGATATGGAGACAGTCTCCGCTTTCGTGACAATCTTCCAAGGCCCGTGCGAGAATCCGATAACAATCTCAATCTGGGGCGACTTCGATGGTGATGGGAGCTCGGAGTGGTTCGATCTACCCAACATGGCCAACGAAGAGCCGGCTGGCCCCTACCCGGACTGCATCTGGTCGGAAAGCGACGAGAGATGGTGGTGCGGTGAGGACTACGACGAAGATGGCGAGTTGGACGAGACTGACGACTGGTGGTTCTACTGCGAGTACCATACAGACACCGACGGAGACGGAGATTGGTTTTGCACCGATGACTTCGGCCAGAGCCCAGATCACGAGTTCTCCGCGAACGAAACAGCCCTATTCGGCGGCTTCTTCCTAGATGCTGGCGTGTACGACGTCAGGTTCAACATCACAGCACTGAACTCGAGCACGGATTACGGAGTCGAGTACGTCCTCGGTCAGATGGAGGGGTACATGGAGTTCTCAACTTCCTCGACAAATGACACATACACCGTGTACGACGAGCTTTCAGTCCTACCAAGCGACTGCGAACTGCTCGCGAGCATGCAGGTCTATGAGGACCCGATGGGATCCGGCGAGTTCATCTATGGGGCTGAGAGCATGATCAGCGGCCCCTGCGAGGAGTTCGAGTCCCCATTCGTCCTCACCTACGACGGTATCGAGTGGGAGGAGGAGTTCGAGTACATGGAGTTCGACGATTGCTATGACATGGATGGCTACTACGAGTGCGAGATCGGCGTAGACGAGGACGGCGACGGTGAGATCGACTACTACGACACTTACATATTCGAGTTCGGAGACTGCGAGTGGTTCGAGAACGAAACTGACAGCGAAGATGACGAATGGTGGTGCATAGTGGACCGAAGCGTCCCGATCATCCAGGTAGGCAACCACTCGATGGAGCTGCACATAGAGGACCTGGAAGTGAATGAGACCTACGAGCTATCCCTCGATGTCGAAATGTACACAGAGATGGGCTCCATGACTCACAGGATCTTCGATGACCTCGAGTTCAACGCGACCTCGGAGAACATGTCCTTCTCATTCCACATGGAGACGGACAACTACACCTGCCATGTTGAGGTCCTGCCTTCTCTCTTCGGGATGAACATGCAGGTCCATGACCACTTCAAGTTCGACGGACCATGCGAGGAGTCACCTAACCCATTCGTCCTCACCTACGACGGGATGGAGTACGAGATGGAGGTGCACACCGAGGCGTTCGATGATTGCACGGACATGGGAGATGGCTACGAGTGCACGATC
>MDSX01011411.1_pt1 | contig 19012 bp, 15 predicted proteins | sample 811141 | NCBI WGS metagenome assembly MDSX01 (sample SAMN05326642, study PRJNA326480) | marine metagenome | isolation source: seawater | place: Atlantic Ocean: South East | collected 2010 | reverse complement strand
GTGGAGATATCATGCATATGTTAAGAAGTGATTCTGAGCACTTTTTAGGGTTTGGAGAAGTATATTTTTCTGAAATTTCTCCGAATCAAATAAAAGCTTGGAAGAAGAATAAGATTGCTACTCAATCTCTTGCGGTGCCTTTTGGGCAAATTCGGTTTGTTTTATTTGATGATAGAAAAAACTCAAGTACACGTGGGAAACTTCAAGTAATAGAACTTGATAGAAAGCAAAATTATAAACTTCTGCAAATACCTCCTAACATATGGTATGGCTTTTGTTGCATAGGGGATCAAACCTCACTAATTGCTAATTGTTCAGATACCCTTCATAACCCTGATAATGCTAAAAATTTACCTGTTGAAAATAGTATTATTTCATATAAATGGGAAATATCATGACAGTTCCTCCTAAAGACAAAAAGAAAACCTTATTAGTCATTGGGGGCAATGGATACATGGGTCGCTCAATAATTCATGAAGGGCTCAAACAAAATTACAAAATTGATGCAATTACTCTGCATGATTGCGAAGAGACTATCCCTGATGTTTCATATCATGCTTTAGATATAGGTAGTGATAGACAGGTCAAAGAATTTTTTGCTGATCGATCTTTTAATTATGTTGTAAATACCGGAGGCTATGTTGATCATTCTCTATACTCTGAAAGGGGCAAAGAAATAATTACAACTCATTTGATGGGAGTGATAAATATTTGTTCATCAATTGATACTAAAGAATTAGTCAATTTTATTAATATAGGATCTTCTTGGGAATATGGAATGGCTCATGGCCCTCACAGTGAAATTCTAAGAGAGGATTCATATACCCCATATGCATTTGCAAAAACTGCCGCTGCTCACTTTTTAGAGATGTTACATAGAAACGAAAATTTTCCGTCGACAACACTTAGATGTTTTTTGACATTTGGCCCAGGCCAGAAACTTGGAATTGTTCCATCTTTGATAGAGGCATGCTTAAAGGATAAAGAGTTCCCTTGCTCTGATGGACAGAGTGTAAGGGACTTGCTTTACATAGACGACTTTGTAGCTTCTATCTTTGCCTGTTTCGAAAATCAGAAAATTTATGGAAAGACCATCAATATTGGTAGCGGAATACCCATTAAGATTGCTGAAGTAATAAATCTTGCAACCTCAAAAATTGGAGGCGGTAAACCATTATTTGGAAAATATATCCCCGAAAAAACAGAAAATCCAATCCTCTTTGCTGATATTGAGAGAGCACAAGATTTGCTTAATTGGGCCCCTAAAATAGGTTTAGAAGAGGGTATGGTAAGAGTTATAGACTGGCATAAAGAAAAAGCTGATATTTCTGCAATCTCAAAACCTCTTATTAGCATTATTATTAATTGCTTTAATGGTGAAAAATACCTCAAAGAAACCCTAGATAGCATTCAGGCACAAACTTATGAAAATTATGAGGTTATCTTTTGGGACAATCAATCATCTGACTCAAGCGCAGAAATTTTTAGAGAATACCAATCCAATCCGAGATTTAAATATTTCCTCTCAGACTCTCATACCAATTTATACACTGCTAGATCCTCAGCATGCAAGGTAGCAACAGGAGATTTTTTTTCATTCTTGGATTGTGATGATTATTGGACAGAGGATAAATTGGAAAAACAGATTAAATTATTTGATGATCCAGATGTTGGATTTTCATGCTCTAATTTCAAAATACTTCATGAGATAAAGAAAACGGAATATGTAGCTTATGCAAAAGATCTGCCGCAGGGAGCAGTATCAGAAGAATTAGCAGAGTCATATTTTATTGGTTTGTTAACGCTAATGATTAGAGCTGATGCATATAGGTCTTTAAGCTATGGGTTTGATGAAAGCTTCAAAGTTATGGGAGATCTTGATTTAACTTTTCGGTTATCAAAAAAATGGAAAATAGCTTCATCTAATGATGTTCTAGGAACATGTAGAAAGCATGGAAATAATGCTTTGGTTCTTATGCGTGATCAACATATTACTGAATTTGAATCTTGGCTCAACCACAAGGCTCAAGAAGAAAATTTTTTTTCACACAGTTCACTGAAAAGTCTTAAAACATCTTTAGGGTATATGCGATTTCTCTATTTTATTCTTAATGAAAGAAGGAAGCAGGCTGTAAAAACTTTGTTTCAAGATACCTTTAATTTCAAGACCTATATAAGATGTATCATCATGATCTTTTTGCCTTTAAAAATTATCAAGCAAATAAAGAATGATTAATATTGCTAAACCCTTTATCAGTTTCTCTGGTCTTGGGTTTACAAAAAAACTCTTTATGTGGTCCGTGCTGTTGGAACCAATGTTATATTTCATTTTTTATTATGGGACTATATTTTTTGTTTCTGGTAATTTATCGAAAATGCTCCAAACATTTTTATTTATTTGTGTATTTTTTAGGTTTTGGGTTTATTACATCTCTCAGCAAAAATATCAAATTAATTTTTCTCAATTTAATTCTCCAACATATTATTTTTTAGGAATATATTTTCTATATACTTTTATATCTCTCCTTGTAGGTTTTGGCTTGGGAATGTATTCTTTGGAATTAAGTTTTGACCAATCAAATGACTTTCCTCATGGCTCATTTCAAGGTGGTGTATCTAATAAAATTATTGGCTCATATTTTATATTTTTATATTACATTCTACTTTTTACAGTTTTTACCGTTTCTTTTTTAGATAATAAAGAGGCGCTTAATTATTTTTTTAGATTATTTAAAATTATATTTTTGATCACGATAATAACTGGTTATGTAGATTTTTTTGTTTATGCGCTGACTGGAATTGATTTGATCGCAAGACATTTCTTTGATGGAGTTGGAGTAGGCGCACGTTTTCATGGATTTGCAGGAGAGCCTCGACAAGCAGCAGTATATTTGATGTTTTCTCTTGCAGTTCTTCATCTTGAATGTATTTTTACAAGGACGAAATTTAAAAATTTTTATTACCTTTTAATTGCTCCAGCCTTTTTATTAACAATGAGCGTCACTGGAATTTTGATGTTGGCAATATTTTTTGGGCTATCTTCTCTATACTTTCTAAGGGATATTTTCTCAAAGAGAACATTAATATTCTTTGTATCCTCAACTTTAACTATTATTGCTGGCTACTTCTTTGTAACTTCTATTGAGAGGTTTCAAGATTACATAAAAGCTTTTGATGATTTATTTTTCTTGCTCGACTCAGGCGCTGAACTTCCGTTGCTTATAAGAGTTCAAATTGGAGAAATTGCTCCAGTTTTTGAAATGTTTTCAATGGCAAGAGACGGCAATTTTCTACCAGTAATATTTGGTTCCGGTTTGGGATCTGTACCGGTTACTCTATATGGTTTTCTTGGAAATATGGATGGATGGGGAAACCCTAATTCTCAAATTATTAGGATTCTTTTTGAAACAGGGCTATTAGGCCTATTAGTATATTGCTTAGCTTTTATTTACCCAATTAAATTTTTAACATCACATCTTTCAGATCAAGAATCTAGGATAATTTATCTCTCCATGATGCTTGTTTTAGCAGCAAATTTAGCTTTACGCTCTTCTACATTGCTGATTTACTTTGGGCTTCTCATTGCAACAATGACAATCATGCAGAAGCATTCTCATTCATCTAAATAACATAACGTGGGTAGAATTATTATTCTTGGCGGGAGCAGTTTTCTAGGAAGAAGGCTTATTCAAGATTTCATTGAATTAAAAATTAATGTAATTGCCACCTCAAGAAAGCCCATTCAAGATAGTGTCTCCAGTTCTGATTTCTTGACTTGGCATTTATGCGATCCTCAAAATCAGACAGCCTTAGAGGAACTAATCAAAACAGGAGATACGATTATTAATCTAATTTATGCAGGAGTCTCTGATATTGATAGCGCAATAATTAACAATCTGATTGAAATAGATAAAAAAGTAAAATTAAATAAATTAATACATATCTCTACTGCATGTCTTGGCGAGGTTGCTCAATCATCTATCATTAATGAAGAATCTATATATAAACCATATTCATTATATGAAATTGAAAAGCTTTTTCTTGAAAATACTTTAATAAATTCTAATATTTCACCACGCTTAATTATTATTCGACCAACTGTAATTTTTGGTCCAGGAGGTCAAAATTTAATAACTTTTATAAAGAAAGCTAAAAACAAAAAACATCTTAGAAATTTTTTATCTATTCTTATTTTTGGAGAAAGAAATATGAATATAATTCCTGTTAAAAGTGTGAGTTATTTAGTCATTAACTGCATAACTCATAAGAAAAAATTTCCAAAAATTCTTCTAGCTTCAAATAATGGTGAAGATTTTAAGATGAAAGATTTAATTAATGGGATCTATAAAAATTTTTATGGAAAACCCTTATTTTCATTTTCATTGCCTATCCATATATCAAATCTTATCCTCTCTATTTTTTTCAGAAGGGACTTATATGCTGAAAAATCTTTTGTTAGCCTGCATAAAAATTTTTCACCAATAGCCCTAACTAAAGAAGAATTGCTTGAAGAGATTACCTATACAATTAGAGAAATTGAGCATGAAAATTAATCATCATGATATTTTGGAATATTTTCGGGGTCATCAAAATCTATATCCATACCACGTGGTTTGATAAATAAGTAAACGATCTTTCCTAGTACGTAGTAAGTTAATGGTATTGATATAATTAGAGATTTTAGAAGAGAGAAACTCTTAAAAATTAGCTTTAATTGTGAGAAATAAAATGGCAAATAATTCATAAATTTATCTTCCATTTGAGTTTCAGAAAATCGTCTATTTGATTGCGCAGCATGGTCAACTAATACTTTCTTCTTTTTTCTTTTTAAGCCAAGCAGATCTCTAAGATAGAAACCAAGTGGATATATTGAGTGTGATTTCCTTTGACCATCAATGTTCCAACTCCATAGATCTTTATTAACAATCCTAATATTACCTTTTATAGCCATTCTTAAACCAAGGGATACCTCAAAAAAATCAAAAAGCTTTAGATCATTTGAGGTAAAGTATTTTTTTCTAAAGAGACCATAAATAAGAGCAGGTTGAAAATCAATAATTCTCGAAAGATATCTAGCAACCTTTGATTTTGAGCAAGAGGAACTCGGCGTGATTAAAATTTTTTCATTTCCTGATGCATTAGCAATAGAGTAATCTGAAAATGCAATAATACACTTTTTATCAAATTCCATTACTTCAAGCATTGATTCGATAAATTCAGGATGATATGGATCATCATGTGAGGCAAACATAAAAAATTCTCCCTCAGCCTTATCAAGCACAAATTGAAAGTTTTTAACAGGCATGCCAAAGTTTTCATCCTGCCTAAAATATTTAATTCTACTATCTAATTTTTGAAATTTTTCGCAAATTTCTTGAGTATTATCTTTTGAGCAATCATCTGAGATAATCAGCTCAAAGTCAGAAAATTTTTGATTTAATATAGTTTGAATTGTAGCTTCTAATGTAAGTGCTCCATTATAAACGGGCATTCCAATAGAGACTTTTGCAGACATTAGTATTGAAATTTATCTTTAACTTTCAGTCTTTCATCTGATAATTCTTTTACTATTGATGGATCATCTGGTCTTTGAACAAACTTTGCTCTTGTATCTCCTGATGAGATCTTTTGATTAAGCATGCTCCAAGTAATCATCTTTCTATTATTCCTTGTTTCAGGTACACCGTGGAATGAGGTATCAGTGTTATGAAAAATAACCAATCTGTTATAAAAGGGAGGAATAGAATGCATTTTTTCTTTCATGTCAGCCGACCAAATTTCAAGCTGACCAGCGTCTCTATCCTCTTCATAATCATCGTTAAGGTATAACAGCATTGTAAGCTCTTTAGTTAGACCGGTTTCAATATGTTGTCGTGCATCAATATGTATTAATTGATGGCCTCCTTTGAGCGTTTCTCTTAACCCCGACCATCTCCAAGATGAATCTGAAGTAATCTCCTCCATGTTTGTTAAGTCTTTAAAGAAATTCAATCTTTCATTTGAAGTTATTTCTGTTAAAAATTCGTGAAATGGTTCTGGGATATTTTCTTTACCACTTATTGCGATCATCTTGTCTTCAAGAACCCCATCTTTATCAAATAATTTCCCTACACCCTTATTCCATAAGGGCAAATCTTGATTTGGCCAACTTTTATTTAAGTTATTGCAGTAGCTTGGTTCAAGAAAATCATCTAGAATCCAAATTTTATATGGGTCTATGATTTTCGTAAGTTTGAAGTTTTGATTGATCATATTTTCGATATAAAAAATTCTATTTTTCCCAGTTATTAGATTCTTTGTTATAAATTAAATTTATCTTTAGAATAAGAGCTTACAAAATAAGATAAAAAGGAAATTACCATATTAAAATTACAAGCAGTTTACTTCTTAAATCTAGTTAATATCTAACCTCAAAACGATGATATTATGAACATAATACACCCATGCTTCAATCAATTCTATCTTTCTCTAACATGAAAATTCAGAATTTATTTAATTCAACTTATTAATTATTAAGAGCATGAGAAAATTTTTATTTAATTTTTCAGCCTCATATTCGGGTGGAGGATTGAAAAGATTGGAGGAATTTTCAAAATGCTTCAATGAGAGAGGAGGATGTTATTTTATTATTCATGAAAATTGTAGTTTTTTGATTGATAAATATAAACAAAATCGATACTTTGTAGTTTCGCAAAATATGCTCTCTCGTTTATTTAATGATTGTGCATACCTTGATGAAATTTTTCATGAACTTAATAGCATACAATTTTATTATTCATATGGGATTCCAATCTATGGAAGATATGTTGAAAAGCAATGGTTTCATTTAAGTAATGTTGCACCATTAATTCCATTTAAAATTTCTCTTTCTTTATTTGATAAAATTAAATGCTTTGTTCTGGGTTGGAAAATAAAATATTACTTAGTTAATTATGATTATATTTCAACTGAGTCTAATTTTTCTTCGAACTTTTTTAAAAATCACCCTGCTTGTAATTCATTAGTTTTCACTTCAGTTAATGGAGCCGATGATGAAATAGAAATTTTTAATTCAGACATCTCAAATAATAAGTTTCTTAAACAAGCTGTATGTGTTGGAACTCACAAGTACAAAAGAATTGATAGAGTTTTCAAAATTTTTCTTGAGCTTTTAATTGACGAACCTGAGTTAAATTTGATAATCATCGGAGAAATCAAAGGCATAAGTAAAAAAATACTTTCCCATCCACGTGTTAAGGCTAGGGGGATTATCGCAAGAAATGAAGTAATTTCTTGTTTATTAAGTTCAAAGTATTACATCACTGCTACCGAAGTTGAAAATTCTTACAATGCAGCTTCTGAGGGCATTTTTTTGTCAGAATACTCTTTTATTAGCTCAATTCAACCTCATCTAGAGCTATTAAAAAATCTGCCATACAAAAAATTTAAATTTAAAACTTTAGATGATGAAGTTTTATTCTTAAAAAAAGATGATTTATCAGCGTATAATTTAAAAACCTGGGATGAGTTAATCAAAGAAATGCTGGCAGACGCGGGTCTTCTGTAGCAGATTTCTATCAATTTTACCAAAATTTAATAGTTAACAAGATGGGCGATTAGTATGAAAGTTTTAGTTATGGGTGCTACCGGTTTGCTTGGAAGTAACCTTATGGCAGTCCTTGATGAGAGAAATATAAGTTTTGTTGGATCAATTCGTGAATCGTCAAATACCAAAGGTTTTAGAGAGTCAATTTTTAAGGAATTAGCCCTTATTAATAACATATTTGATTATCAAGTTCTCAAAGAATATATAGATTTTCATGAACCAAATATAATTGTAAATTGCCTTTCAATGCCGGCAAAAAACTTTAAATCTGCAAGTTTTAAGTCATTTATAGACATTTATTCATCTGTGCCTGTAATGCTTAGATCAATATGCAGTATTAAAAAAATTAAATATATTCATATTAGCTCTGACGGAGTTTTTTCCGGTAAGAATGGTCCATACACTGAGACTGATGTGCCCGATCCTCAGGATTATTACGGTCATGCAAAGCTATTCGGAGAAGTTGGAGCTGAATTTGGTATAGCTATTCGTACATCAATAATTGGACATTCATTAACCAATCATTCTGGTTTATTGGATTGGTTTCTTTCGCAAAAAGATTCTTGTGTCGGCTTCAGTGACTATATTTTTTCCGGTTTAACTGCCAGAGAACTTTCTAAGATCATTATCGACTACTTACTCAAAGAAAGCCCTTTAAAAGGAGTGATTAATATTGGGGGCCCTATAATTTCAAAATATGATCTATTAGATAAGATCTCTAAGGTTTATAATAAAAAAATTAAAATCGAGAAAAAGCAAGGAGATCGAGTTAATAGAGCATTAGACTCAAGTAAATTTATTGAAATGTCCGGTTATAAGCAAACCAGTTGGGAGTTAATGCTTGCTGATACCAAAAAAAATCAATTTTAAAATATCAAAGGTTAAGTTATGTTTAAAGATAAAGTACTTTTAATTACCGGAGGAACAGGCTCTTTTGGAAATGCCGTTCTTGATAGGTTTATTTCATCAGATGTAAAAGAGATAAGAATCTTCAGCCGAGATGAAAAGAAGCAAGAGGATATGAGACTAAAATATTCTAACGCTAGATTGAAATTCTATATAGGCGATGTGAGAAACCAACAAAGTATTAATGATGCTATGAGAGGTGTTGACTTCGCATTCCATGCTGCCGCATTAAAACAGGTGCCCTCGTGTGAATTCTATCCAATGGAAGCAATGTTAACTAATGTGATCGGTGCTGAAAATGTAATAAATGCAGCTAATTTCAACAAAGTTAAAAAAGTAGTATTTCTAAGTACTGATAAAGCAGTTTATCCAATAAATGCTATGGGAATAACAAAGGCATTGATGGAGAAGTTAGTGATAGCAAAATCAAGATTATAGCAACCTGGACAACCAATTTTATGTTGTACAAGATATGGCAATGTAATGGCTTCAAGAGGATCTGTGATTCCTTTGTTTATTTCTCAAATAAAAAATAATGAACCACTTACAGTTACTGATCCAGAAATGACTAGATTTTTAATGTCGTTGGAGGAGTCAGTAGATTTAGTTTTATATGCTTTTAAGAATGGCGATCAGGGAGATATTTTTGTTCAAAAATCTCCTGCATCTACCATTCACGATCTCGCAACCGCTCTTCAGGATTTATTTAATGATAAAGGCAAGATTAACATCATTGGAACTAGACATGGAGAAAAGCTATATGAATCCTTAGTATCAAAAGAGGAGATGTTAAGAGTTTGTGATGAAGGTAGTTTTTTCAGAGTACCATCTGATAGCAGGGATCTAAACTATAATAATTACATGAGTCAGGGCCAGGAAAATTTATCAAGCGTTGATGAATACACTTCACACAATACTAATCGTTTAACTTCTCAAGAAGTAAAAGAACTTCTTTTGAAGCTTCCTTTTGTAAAAAATAGCATCATTTAGCAACAATAAACCTAATCTTGAAAATTTTGAATATCATCCTATTAATCGATAGGTTTATTCCAAGCCCTCTTTCTAGCGTCCAAATGTTTGATGATCTAGCCAATCAATATATAGATATGGGCCACAAAGTTACAATACTTTTTGGGAGTTCTTCCCAAGATACAGAAATTAAAGTTGAGCAACGAAATGACTTGAAATTAATTGGAGTAAGAACTCACAATGTGAAGACTATTAGTAAGTCTAAAAGATTTTTTAGCGAACTCTTGTTACAAAAAAAAATGTGGGATATTGGAAGACACGAATTACCATCATCTATAGATTTAGTTATTACATACTCCCCGTCTATCTTTTGGGCATACCTAATAAATAAAATTAAAAATAAATATAATGCTAATTCTTATTTGGTATTAAGAGATATTTTTCCTCAATGGGCTTTGGATCTAAAAATTATTACTAAATTTAATCCAATATACTGGATTTTAAAATATTTTGAGCATGCCCTATACTCTTCTTCGTCCATGATTGGCCTACAAAGCCAAGAAAATTTAAATTATTTTCATTCTTCGCCAGAGTTAAGAAAATATCCTGTTGAGCTTTTATATAATTGGACAAGTCAAGACGAGCATCTTGAAAAATATCAATCTGTTAGAGAGCAATATGCCCTCAATGAAAAAGTAATTTTTTTTTATGGGGGCAATCTTGGGATTGCACAAGATTTATTTTATGTATTAGATTGCGCGAATGAATTAAAAAAATTTGATCATATTCATTTTTTATTTGTTGGAGAAGGTTCAGAGAAATTAAAACTTCAAAATAAGCTATCTGATTTAGAGATACCCAATGTCACAATAATAGATTCTCTACCAAGAAATTTGTTTGATGCGGCATTGAGCGAATCTGATGTAGGCATTATTTCATTGTCACCAAATTTTAGAACACAAAATATTCCCGGCAAGCTTATGTCTTATCTTAAATATTCTAAACCTGTTCTTGCTTCTGTTAATCCAGGAAATGATTTGGTGGGTATGATTAATGGTGGTAATTTTGGTGTAAGTTGCATTGGGCGGGATAAAGAAAATTTTATGTCAAATGTAATTTTTCTAGCTGGTGATCATAAGATCAGAAAATCTTTAGGTCAAAATGGCAAGAAATTTTTAAATGAATATTTTGATGTTAAAAATGCAGCTAATCAAATTCTTAAGTCTATTAATAGTTCAATTAGGTTATGAGATAATTACCGAATGAGCAAAATACAATGTCAATGCGCTTTTTGTGAGAATGACTCTCTCGACTTGGTTATGGATTTTGGACCAAATGCATTAGCTGGAGGTTTTTTGTCCAAAGATCAATTTGAGGATGAAAAATTTTATCCAATGAGATTATGTTTTTGTTCTTCATGTTTTGCAGTTCAGATTATAGATCAAATCCCCCCTAATGATCTTTTTAAGGAGTATTTCTATTTCTCATCATCAATTAAAACTCTTAGCAATCATTTTGAAGGGCATGCAAAAAAAATGACTAAGAGATTTTTGGCAGATCCACAAAGGTCATCAGTTCTAGAATTTGGCTGCAATGATGGAATCCTTTTGAGACCTTTAGCTCAAGAAAAGATTGGAAAAGTGATTGGAATTGATCCAGCAACAAATGTAATTAACTCCATAAAAGATAAGAATATAATTACCATCAATGATTTTTTAAATATTTCCTCTGCTCAACAGATTATTGAAGACCATGGAAAGGTTAATTTAATTTTTGCTAATAATGTTTACGCGCATATCTCAGATATGCGAAATATAACTCAAGCAATAAAAAGCCTTCTTACAGAGGATGGGGTTTTTATATTTGAAGTTCATTATCTCGATAAGATTATCAATGAACTGCAATACGATATGATTTATCATGAGCATATCTATTATCATTCATATATTTCGCTAGAAAATCACTTTAAAAATTTTGATTTAAAAATTTTCGATGCTGAAGAAATTCCTATTCATGGGGGTTCTATGCGATATTATGTATCTCATTCTAATTCTAATATTGCTTCAAAAATTTCTGAGAATGCTTTGCTTATTAAGGAAAGAGAGCTAAAACAAGAGTTCCATCTATTGAAAACATATCAAAATTTTGCCTCAAGCATTGAAAAAACAAAAATAGAGTTAATGAATTTTTTACAAGAACTTAAGCGTCAAGGAAAAAGAATTGTTGGTTATGGAGCATCTGGAAGAGCTAATACCCTAATTCAGTATTGTGGCATTAATGAAGATCATCTTGAGTATATAATTGATGATGCGCCAGCCAAACTAGGTTTTTATACACCTGGTTCGCATTTTGAAATTAAATCAAAGATAGAGCTTGAACTTGATCCGCCTGATTTCATTCTTGTTTTTGCTTGGAGTTTTTTTAAAGAAATTGCAATGAAAAATACTGATTTTCTTGCTAAGGGAGGTAAAATGATTTCTCCTTTGCCATCATTGCAGGTAATTGAAGATATATCTAATTTTTAAGGAAGTGTCATGAAAGTATTATCTATATTTGGAACTCGACCTGAAATGATCAAAATGTGGGCTACCTTAAAGAAATTAGATGATTTGAACTTTGAACACATTATGGTTCACACGGGGCAAAACTTTACACCAGAACTTAAAGATTTTTTTTATGAGGATTTGCAGCTTAGAAAGCCTGATTATCAACTTTCTATTGATACTTCCAGTTATGCAGCAGAGGTTGCGGATGTAATCAGGAAAACAGATGAAGTTATGGCTGATACACAGCCTGATGCATTGTTAATCCTTGGAGATACATATAGCGGGTTATCAATTATGCCGGCAACTAACAGAGGAATTAAGACATTTCATATGGAAGCTGGTTTAAGGGCTTATGATACAAGGATGCCTGAACAGAGAAATAGAATTCTAATTGATCATATGAGCAACATACTATTGCCATATAGACATTACCACAGGGAAAATTTAATTCGCGAAAATATACATCCATCTAAAATATTCGTTACTGGTAATACTACATTTGAAGCGATGGACCATTTCCAAGAAAATATTGATTCTAGCAATATACTTAATAAATTAGGGCTTAAAGAGGGTTCTTATATTCTAGTTACTGCACATAGAAGTGAAAATGTTGATAGCCCAGAAAATTTGACAAAAATTTTTGATGCTTTGAAGCTGATCTCAAAAGAGTTTCAACAGGAAATTATTTTCCCTATGCACCCAAGAACTCAAAGCAAGATTGAAGGCATAAATATTCCTAAAAATTGTAAAATAATTAAGCCATTAGGTTTTTATGACTTTAATAAGCTATTAAAAAATTCTTTTTGTATTTTGTCTGATTCAGGAACTGCAGCTGAAGAAGGTTTATATTACAAGGTACCAAATGTAAGTCTGAGGATGGCTACTGAAAGACAAGAAACTGTAGAAAGTGGAGGAAATATTGTCTCAGGAATGGATGCTGAAAATATTTTAGAATCAATCAAAACTTCAACAATGATGAAGTGGTCTGCAAGATATGAGCTAGAATCTGACTTTTCTCCTTCGTCTGTAGTGGTTAATACAATTCGTTCTCAAATAACGAATTTTTTCTAAAATAAATATACAAAATATGTATAATAAATCACCAAATAATTTACTAAATTTCTCTATGAAAAAGCTTTTATTATTGCCAATCTTGATTTCTTTCTTACCCCACGTTAACTCGCAAAGCACTGATGATGCAATAGCGGCATTGCTCTCAGGTGGTGAAGCTGGTCTATCTGGAAACCTTAGTATGGGCCCTAATGAACAAGTAGAAATAAAATCTTTTACTCAATCAGAATATTCAAATGTTGTAAATCAAATACAGAAAATTGATGAGGCAACTGAAATGGAAAGGATTAGAGACATGCTTTATCAAGAGAAGATTGCATTAGCTCTAAGGTTGTGTGCTCAGGATGAGAATGCATGTTTCTTGGTTGAGGAATATCAAAATTATAAGGATAGAAAGCCAGCACCTCAAGAAACAACTTTAGAAGTTTTTGGTATTGATTTATTTGCAGGTTACCCACTTTCTTTTAATCAATCAGATCAAGCAGGTGTTCCAGAATCATACAATATTAGTGCTGGCGATAGTTTTGCAATCCAAGTAATCTCAACAGTAGCTAACAGTGCCAATACTATTATTGTGGATAGAGAAGGATCAGTATTAATTCCTAAAGTTGGCTCAGTTAAAGTTGCAGGCCTGACTTACAAGGATGCAAGAGACACAATTATCAGATTTGTTGAGAATAAAAATTTAGGCGCGGAGGTTGATGTATCTATTAATTCTGTAAATGTTATGCAAGTTTATGCTCTGGGCCTTGTTAAAAATCCAGGCGCATTTAGGATTGGTTCTGCATCAAAAGCAATAAATGCAGTAATAGCATCAGGCGGTTTTAATAAAAAAGCTTCATTAAGAAATATTGATATTAAACGCAACGGTGAATTAATTTCATCAATTGATTTATATGACTTTTTGATCAATGGAAATACAAATGCTGATGTCTTTTTAAAAGACGGAGATACAGTGCTAATTTCCGGTAGAAAAAATACTGTTTCAATAAGTGGGGAAGTAAATCGACCTGCAATATATGAATTTAAAGAAGGCGAGAAGCTTGGAGATCTTTTGAATTTTGCATTAGGAACAACCGATATAGCGGATGAAAAAAATGTATCTCTTAAAAGAAAGAATGCTTTAGGGCAATATACGACTTATTCACATGAGGCAGATGATAATTTTGAATTGGAGCCTGGTGATATCATTGCCATAGGATCTGCTGTTGGAGAAAATTTAAAAAATATCAGGTTAATCGGTAGCATCAGAAATAGTGGAAATTTTTCATATGAATCAGGCTTAACCTTAGGCAATCTAATTAATATTGAAACTGATTTGCTTGATAACACATATACACCTTTTGTATTAGTGAAAAGATACAACAGGTCCACTAGATCGTACTCCTATTTAGACACTGATCTTATTTCTCAAGATGGCTTGAATAGATTTATGCTAAGACCTGGAGATGAGCTATTTATATTTTCTCATGAAGACATAAGGTCACTGAATTCTCAATTAGCATATGAGCAGATTGATCCACCGGTTTCAAGGATATCAAGTATAGTTCCTGTTGTACCTAAAAGTAATAATGAGAGCTGCTTCAGATCACTGAAGAATTTTGCAAATAAAGATTTTATTGAAAGTACCAAATTAAAACTTAGAATAAGCTCTTATCAAGAAAACCTTGATTGCACGAATTTCCTAAAAAATAACTACAAGCTGATACCGATTTTATTTAATAGAGCCGTTCCAGTTTTTGGATCAGTGGTTAATCCTGGAATATATCCAGTTTCATCTGCGGTAACTTCAAAAACTTTATTAGATGTAGCAGGTGGTGTTCCTGTGACTTCTGGAAATGAGGTTCAATATGAAGTTGGTTCATATAACAATGGAAGTAACTTTTTAATCTCAAATGACCTTAGTGTTGAAAGAAATTTAAAGTTTTTAAATGTTAAATCTACCAGCCTTTCCACTGAAGAGTCATACGTTACCTTAGTTGGAGAATTTAAATATCCAGGTACATACAAAATAGAGAAGAATACATCTGTCCTTGATTTAATCAATAGAGCTGGGGGAGTTTCATCTAAAGCCTTCCCACTCGGAGCAATTTTAAGCAGAAAATCAATTCAAGATACTGAAGAAGCAGCTCTTAAAAAGGCTGAACAAGAGCTTGCTGACATTTTAGCATCTGCAGTCACCTCTGGAGTAATTAAGCAATCATCTGAGGACATCGTTGGGCTTATGGCTCTTATGCAGCAAATTAGCTCAACTGGACCAGTAGGAAGGCTTGTAACTGAATTAGATCCAATTAAACTCGCTCGAGATAGATCTCTTGATATTTTATTAGAGCCTGGAGATACACTTTATATGCCTCCTCCAAGAAATACAGTCACCATTACAGGAAATGTTTTAAATCCAGTTACTGTTCCATTTAGCCCGGAATATAGACTTGATGACTATGTTCAATTGGCTGGTGGATATAAAGATAGTGCAGAGCAGGGAAAATCATATGTTCTTCAGCCCAATGGATTATCGTTTATCCCTTCTGATCAAGGAATATTTAACTTTAGCAAAACCTCTATTCAGCCTGGCGCTACTATAGTTGTCCCAAGAAAAGCTAGACCATTAAGTGGACTATCTTTAGTTGAGGCTGTTACTCCTGTCTTGGCAAATCTCTCTATTACTATGGCGTCTATAAATAGTATAAGAGCTAATTAAAGACTAAGCTTTTGCGCAAACAACATTATATAATTTTTTTATTATTATGGTTTGCAAGTATTTCTTCTGCTGATTATCTAGATTACAAATATCGATATAGCAATCCCTCCTTTTCCAGCTATGGAACAACTGGTCTTGTACAAATGCCAAATGCAAGATTCCATAAAGAAGGATCTCTTGCTCTTGTGTATACAAATTTTGACCCATATGCACGATTGGCAATGATCGCATATCCATTCTCTTGGTTAGAGCTTTATTATCAATATACTGATATTACAAACAAGTTATATAGTGATGTTTTTGCTTATAGTGGCAATCAAACTTATAAAGATAAAGGCTTCGATGTGAAGATTAAACTTTTGAATGAATCTGCATTTCTTCCGTCATTGGCAGTTGGATTACGTGATTTGGCTGGAACAGGTCTTTTTAGTTCAGAGTTTTTGGTTGCATCTAAGCAAATAAATGATGTTGATCTAACCCTTGGGATGGGATGGGGAAATCTAAGCAATAATAAATTCGATAATCCTCTTTCAGATCTATCATCGAGATTTGATTCAAGATCTGGATTTGCTCAGGAGGGGGGATTTGGAGGAGAGATTTCTACATCAAGTTTCTTTAGAGGACCCAAAGTTGGTATTTTTGGTGGCGCAGAATATATAGTACCCTTTACAAAAGGCCTTAAATTAAAAATTGAATATGATTCAACCAATTATGATGAAGAAGGATTTTTTTCAATTAATGCTAAAAGCGATATAAATTATGGAGTTTCATATTCGTTAAATAAATTTCTTAATTTAAATTTTGGATATATAAGGGGAAATACTTTTCAATTTGGTTTTTCTATTTCGGGAGACTTTGGAAAAAAGAATCCTATAATTCCAAAAACAGAGAAACATAAACCAATTAAGAATAGTTATATAGCCCGAAGCGTTAATGCAACAAATACAAGACTTCTGTATTTAAGCACTTTAAAAAATCTTAATGAAAGAAAATTACCTCCTCGTGAGATGAATTTAAGCGAGGATGGATCAAAGTATAGTGTTAGTTTTGCGCAAGGCATCTATATTAGCTATCCACAAGCATATGGAAGGGTGGCAAGAGTATTGCATGAACTTGCACCTGATAGTGTTAAAGAATTTGAATTAATACCCATGAATGCTGGTTTTGAGTTATTGTCAATTAATATCCCTAGAAAAGATTTTGCAGAAAATTTAAAAAGTGGTAATGCATATGCATTATCTGAAAAAATTGAAGTATTACAAAAATTAAATGGTTATGTTGATACCTTCGAATATCAGCCTAAAACAATTTATCCAGCTAATTTTTATTCAATTGGACCAGGTATTCAAAGCCACATTGGTGGTCCATCTAAATTTTTTGAAGGAGGCCTCTCCATTCTTGCTAATTTAGAAACATTGCTATCCATTAATACTAATTTTCAAGCTGTATTTAGAGTTGGCATCTTTGATTCATTCGATAACATTTCACAGAAATCCTCCAGTGTGCTCCCTCATGTTAGGACTGATCTCGTTGAATATTTAAAAGAAAGTCAGGATTTTGCTATATCCAGAGCTCAATTTAATCACTTTAGCAATCCATATAAATCTTTTTATACAAAATTATCTGTCGGAATTTTTGAGGACATGTTTGGAGGTTATGGGGGTGAATTTTTATATAAGCCATATGACAAAAACTGGGCAATTGGTTTCGATGCTTTTAGAGTGAGACAGCGAACATATGAGCAAAGATTAAAATTTTTTAAAGACGGCGGAGCTGTTGATAAATATGAAACAACTACTGGCCATTTAACATTATATTTCGAGGAGCCCCGTTCTCAGGTTCTTTTCAAATTATCTGGTGGTAAATACCTTGCAGGTGACTCAGGCATCACCGTTGATATGTCGAGAAGATTTAAAAGTGGTTTGAGAATGGGCGGATTCTTCAGCTTAACTGATATAAGCAAGGAGGAATTCGGAGAAGGGAGTTTTAATAAAGGTTTTTATATTAATTTTCCTATCCAAGCCTTTTTCTCAAACCATTCAAGAGGTTTAATACCATTTGGCTTAACTCCCCTGACAAGAGATGGTGCTGCAAAACTATATATTGGTCATGATTTATATGGCGTCACCGATCAAGGTTCCTACCAAAGCTTTTTACGAGACAAGTATGATTTATATGACTAAAAAGTTTTCTATATCGTTATTAATTATACTTATTAGTTCTTGCACAACATTTAGCACATCACAATACTTAGAGCTATATAATGCAAGCAAGAATATTGTCTTTTCTAATACTACTGAAATTACTCAGGATTATTACGACACTTTTAATTTTTCATTTGCCCAAGTAAAAATTGGAAGGGGACCATCAGCAATATTAAGCTTGGTTAGCATTGATAATGGTTATTATGAATGGGTTTCGTCAGAAAATATTAAGATTATTACCCTTTCCGGGAGAATTGTCAGAACAATTGGATTGCCACATGATGCATATCGTTCATCCACCCCATTAAGTAACTGTTGTAGTGATCTCAGCTCATTTGAACCAATAAGATTATACTCACCGGACTTATTTGGAAATTCATTAGTTACCAATCTTGAGATTGAAAAGAATATTCCATTAAGTTATTTGGAGGAAAGCATTCAGACAAAACTCATAAAAGAGTCTTACTCATTATCTGAAATTAATTGGAAGGGGACTAATCTATATTATTTTGATGATTCATTTAGGCCTATTTTAACGATACAAAAAATACATCCATATCTTAATGAAATTAGAATGCAATTTTTTTATAAATAATTCCAATAAAAATTACTGCCTATCTTCTTAAATTAATTAGTCGACCATATGATGTTGATACTAATTATTGTAAGCAAAAAAAACGCACCCAAGAGGGTGCGTTTTAAAAGGAATAGAATTATTCTATTTTTGTCTTGTAGCTGTAGTTGTAGCTGTTGCAGTACCGGTTGTACCAACAACAATCTCTTTGACAACTTCTTCTACGACTTCAGTTTCAACTGTATATTCATTGACTAATGTGGTTTCAATAACCTGGTTTTGAGCATTAGTTGTAGTAGCAGTTGATGTATTGGTTGCTGTACTCTCATCGATACGGGTTTGCGTAGCTGTTGTTGTAGCTGTTGCAGTACCTTCTGTTGGAACAACAATTGTTTTGACATACTCCTCAATAACTGTCGGTGCAGGTGTAGGTGCAGGAGTCAGTGCAGGAGTCGG
>MDSX01094753.1_pt1 | contig 19026 bp, 16 predicted proteins | sample 811141 | NCBI WGS metagenome assembly MDSX01 (sample SAMN05326642, study PRJNA326480) | marine metagenome | isolation source: seawater | place: Atlantic Ocean: South East | collected 2010 | reverse complement strand
AGACAGCGACCGTTACCACGACTTCAGGAGATGGCTCAGGAAACGCTGTCTTTGGTGTCGATTTGTCCATGGTCACATCAAGCAAGACATGGGGTGGCGAGGAAACCACTGAATGGACCCTCATTGTCGAAAACACAGGACAGCAACAAGCCACAGTTAGTCTTGTTCTCGAGGAGGACAACTCTGCCTCGGGTTGTTCCGACCCTGACGGTCTAAGTCCACAACTTTCTGAAACGTCCGTCACAGTTGACTCCGAGGAGTCAAAGGAAGTCCTTGTCTCTCTGGACGTAACCAACGAGCAAGAGGCTGACAAGTACTGCTGGGAAATCACAGGAACGGTTCAAGGTGATCCAACTGGAAACACGAGCGATACCCAGACATTTGACGTCACCGTACCGATTCTAAAAGAATGCAGTTTATCGCTTTCTAAGACCTCTACGAACATTGACCCCGATGGTGAAGATACGTTGACAGCGACGTTCACAAACGATGGAAATTCGGACTGGACGATTCGCACCGATGCTGCTGGACCAAAGGCAGCTTGGGTTTCTTTCGTTGGAGGGACAAGTGGACTGCTTCCATACGGAGGAGATGGAACGAAAGCATTCAACCTCAAAGTCAATCCTGATGATTCCGTTAGTGCTGGCGATGAGCAAACCGTCTACATCCAAGGAAAAGATGGTACGCAAGTCAAGTGCAACGCTGAACTCAAAATTACCGTTGGGCAGTCGTTTGGTGCTACCATCTCGATGGTTTCTTCGCAACTCAACAACATCGAACCAGGAACCTCAGCAACAACCTCAGTAACCGTTGAGAACACCGGTAACGGTGCCGATACGTTCAGAATAACACCCTCCTCAGTTCCAAGCGGTTGGACGGTTGAGCTAGAAGATACAACGGTGACACTCGACTCAAAGCACACGCCGAACCGAAAGGAAACAATCGACGTGACGGTTACATTACCGGAGGATGCCTTGGCGACGGAAGTCGTCAGCATTGATCTCTCAGTTGCACCAAACTCAGGAGGCCAGCCTTACGACGACGTCACGCTTTCCGTTTCGGTTGCAGCAGTGCATGGATTTGAAGCAGATTCCACCGCTCTCTCGCAGACGGGCAAAAATGGAAATGAGGTGAAATTCCCATTTACGATTGAAAACACAGGGAACGTCGAGGACAATTTCCGACTGAGTGTTGTTCAACAGACAGCATCGCCTTCTTGGTCCTACTTCTTTGAGGATGAAGCGGGCAATCGATTTACCGAAATCTCGGTCGATGCCCGAACGACAAAGCAACTTTTCTTTGTTGCAACTGTAACGGACAGTGACGAATATTCCACATTTACCGTGCGAATCACCAACAAGGGCGACACGAACAGCATTGACGAAGATGGCGACGGTGTCCCTGACAATCAGCGCGAATTGCGTTTTACAGCATTCTTGACGACCAGAGATTACGCCATGGACATCCGCCTTGAAAAAGGTGGACTTGACGGCCGAACAGGTGAATTGATTCTTGCGCCAGGTGATGAAGAAACCGTCGGATTATGGATTCGAAATATGGGTAACGGGGATGATACAGCAGTACTCGAATTTACCGGATTATCCGGTATTGCGAGTCGTACTGTCCTCTCGAAGGGACTTCCCATCGCCGCAAACAATGAGGTCGATGTCCCCTTTGGTTTTGGCATCTGGGATGTGAACAACAGCACCTTCCTTGTTGACACATCAGGTTCGCCGTTCACCAAACAAACGAAAGAAGCAATGGAAGAATACATGGTTTTCGACCTTGGGATCACTCAAGGCCATGAAGCTCGCCCATACGAGATGTATCTTGAATTACAAATTGAAGTCAATCAAGCAACTGTGACTGGTGAAGGAGGAAATCTCTACATCGTTGTGACGAGCAAGTCAAACGCAGCCAACAGAACGGGGCAGGCTACAGTTTCATTGAGCGTTCAGAAGATTTTTGATCTGAACATTGTCGATCCTGAAATCACCTCATTTGATTTGGTTTATCCACAAAGCCGCATGTTCACAGTTCAGGTCCGCAATGATGGGAATGTGGAAACAGATACAGAGATCTTTTCCTCAGAAAACCTCCGCGGATGGAAAATTGAGTTGGAAGATCCGAACGACGACTGCGAAGTGATTAGCACCTCCTCTCTCCTCTGTTCAATAGAGAAAGGAGAAATCAAGAACATAACAGTCGAAATCAAGCCACCATTTGGTGCTGAATTGTCCGATACCTTTGACTTCACGATTTCCGTACAGCCCGAAGAGATTGGCGTGATTGGGCGAGTGAATCAACAATACGAAGTCACAGGGGACCTTGAGCAAAGCATGTTCGGCCTTGGTGACGATACGACAGTGATGATGTTTGCAGGCGGGTTCCTTCTGCTTGTCGGACTTGTCTTCATCCTCAGTCGACGCCAATGAAGCATCTGAAAGTATCCGGAATTGAGTGTTCCGTTGATTAGTTCATCTTTTCGAGTACAAGATCAATCCATTCTTCGGCTTCATCCTCGTAGTCGGTATCACAATCGAGGCGCTCATAGAATCGTTGTCCTCCTTTGTCCTCGAGGATATTGTCCCACTGAATACCAGCCTCACAGAAGAGATCGAACGCAGTGTCGCCGAGGGCGAGGACTGCAAATTGAACACCGTCCAACTCATCATCACCAATCTCTTCAACTGCATCGTACAGATCTTGGGCATTGTCGGGTTGTTCACCATCGCCCCAAGTGCTGCAGATGATGATGAGATAATCTGCAGCCTTGAAATCATCGACACCGACTTCATCCAAACATGCACATTTCGCCTCAAAATCGAGATCTTTCGCTTTACCGAGCATATCCATGGCCAAGAGTTCGGAATTACCTGTTTCGGTTCCAAAACCAATCAAAAGTGAGCTCGCCATTCAAGCAACCCCCTTGTTTCGTTCTGGACATCCTTTGCAGTGTGATTTCTTTTTTCTCTCATACCGTTTGCAGCATTTTGATTTCATTTTGACAACTCGAACAATGTCGACATCGTTCGATTTTTGGCAAGAATTGTCACACGTTAAGCAATCCTGATTTCGGCTGGAATTGATCTCATGAGTTGTATCGTTGATCAGAACGCCGAGGGTAAGCACACCATTTCCATCGCACATGTTACGGGCTACTTTAGGGGGCCCTAAAAGATTTAGGGGGGCCTAAATATACTTATTGGTATCTCTTGGAGTACTGGGAACGCTTATGGAGGGCATTCTTGTCGGATAAATCAGAGAGCGGATGCTTTCTGGGGCGATGACAAATGGTCGACACAGGTTCAGTTCCCAGTGCGTATCTTTCGATTGCATTTTTGACGATTGTCGGCATCCTTATGCCGCTCACAAATTTCATCATGTCATGGGCACTTCGTCCACGAACAGATCCGTCTCGACCTCACATCACGAAGTCGTATTTGCTTGAAGGTTACGAACGGGATCACAGCCTCTACCCCCGACGCCTTTCTACGTTTGAATGTGGAAGTGAACCGATTGGCGATGCGATGATTCAATTTCATTTCCAATACTACTGGTATGCTATTGTCTTCCTTGTCTTCGATGTTGCTTTTATGTTCCTCGTCCTTGGAGGTATGGTTGCCTCTGATGAAACGTCAAAGGCGACTGGAGATATTGCGAACGCAGAAGCAGGTCTCGCCATCATTGGCATCTTCTTTACCATCATGTCGTTAGGCGTATGGTACGTATTCCGAAAGAGAGGCCGAATCTACATCTGAGGTGAATCACATGGCAGAATCAGGAGAGAATTACACTGCATTCAACAGTCGAGCGCTGGTTGAAGTTGTTGGCGATGTCACAGATGAAGCTCTCAAGGCAACGAAAATCAAGCAACTTCTTTCCGTTCTTGCCGGACGATTCTTCAACTGGGGCGGTCGTAAATCCCTGTTCACACTTCACTTGGGGATCAAGTGCTGCGCAATCGAAATGGCTGCTGCTGCAACGCCTCGATTTGATGGAGACCGATTCGGTGTGTTGTTCCGTTCCTCGCCACGCCAATCCGATGTTCTCCTCGTCAACGGCCCCATCAGCAAGAAATTCGCTGACAAAGTTGTCCGTCTTTGGGAGCAAATGCCTGAACCGAAGTACTGCATCGCTATGGGCGAGTGTGCTATTTCTGGTGGACCATATTTCCAATCGTACAACATTCTCGAAGGTGTTGACACGGTTATCCCTGTCGACGTCTACGTCCCAGGATGCCCTCCTCGTCCGGAAGCCCTTATCGACGGATTTGGCCTTCTTCGCGAAAAGATCATCCGAATCGGTGGTGCTCCAAGCACAGGTCGTGATGGTGAAAAGCCAGTTATTGTTGGGGAGGATTGAACATGGGAATGAGCATCTCTTCTGAACAAAATGCTGCGGCAGCATCTGTTTTCGCTGAACAAGTCGAGAGCCAATTTGGGGGCAGTGGCGTCACAGTATCCGTCGAACATCACAGCAATGCTGTAAAGTATGCATTTGTGCGGATGACCTGTCCTCCTCAACACTGGATTGCCGTAGCAAAATGGCTACGATTCGACGGAGGAGTCAATTACTGCTCAATGATTACAGGCACACATTATCCTGAAGGAAACGACCGAGGTTGGGGTGTCGTCTACCATTTCTTGCGACAACCTGTGCGCGATGTTGAGCCATTTACTGCAGATGTCCTCGAGGCCAATGCACTGGAAGGCATCTCAATTCCTCTTGAACTTGAAGTTCTCATCGATCTCCCTGCGGGTGATGCGCCCGTTGTCCCAAGCGTTCAATCCATTTGGGTTGGAGCAGATTGGAACGAGAAAGAAACCTGGGATTTGGTTGGTATTCGATTCGAAGGACATCAAAACATGCATCGTGTTTTGAATCCACACGACAGTCCAGAGGGATTCCATCCGTTGCAAAAGCAACATCAAATTCGATATCATGATTTCAATGAAATGTATGATGATGCACAGGGATTCGTGCGAAAACCTGCGGATGAAGGCCGAGTGAAGTGAGGTGAAAACATGGCACAAATGTGGATTACAATGGGCCCTCAGCACCCGATGACACACGGGTTGTGGACACTCCGTGTCAAAGTCGACGGTGAAACAGTCGTCGATACCGAAGCAGAACTTGGCTACATTCATCGCGGCGTCGAGAAGATTGCAGAAGCACGAGATTTCACTCAAGTAACGCCTTATTGTGACCGATTGTGCTACGTGAGCGCAATGACGTGGGCTAATTCCTACATCTATGCTGCAGAGGACTTGCTTGAAGTCGAAGTCCCCGAACGTGCAGAATTCATTCGTCTTATCGCTGCTGAGTTGCAGCGACTTGCTTCACACCTCATGTGGCTCGGTGCGTTTGGTCCAGACATTGGAAACCTGACGCTCATGACCTGGTGCATGCGAGATCGTGAGATGTTCCTTGACTTGTTGCAAGAACTTGGAGGTTCACGAATGCACTACAACTATCCTCGAATTGGTGGAGTCAAGCGAGATCTCCCGGTCGGATTTGCCGACCGTGCTCGTGCAAAAATCAAGTTGTTCGAAAACCGAATTGACGAATACGAGATGATGCTCGATGAGTCAACCATTTGGTTGGTTCGATTGCAAGGTGTTGGCTATGCACAAGCTGAAGACATGGTCAATGCAGGTGTTTCTGGTCCTAACGTCCGTGCTGCTGGTGTCAACTATGACGTGCGCTGGGCGCATCCTTACTCGGTTTACGACCAAGTTGATTGGGAGCCTGCTGTCGAAAAGCCAACATCGATCAAGGGCGCTGACTGTTACGATCGATACCGTGTTCGAATGGAAGAAATGAGGCAGTCGTGCCGAATGGTCCTCGACGCCTTGGAAAAGATTCCAGGTGGAGCCAACACGCATTACAACACTGGCGATGAAATGATCATCACCAAAGCACCAACACGGGCTCCAGAAGGCGCAAGTGGATTCAGCAATTACGAGTGCACTCGTGGCGCTTCTCAATTTTACATCCAAGGCGGTGGCGATGGTCGCGGAAAGAACCCCTATCGTCTTTCCATCCGCTCTCCGATGTTCATCACGATTCCTTATGTTGCAAAAACCATGATTGGGTACAAGGTCGCTGACATCCCTGCTATCATGGGAAGTTTTGACCCGTGTATTGGAGAAACAGATCGGTGAGGTGATACTGTGGATGACAAATACGACCTAAGAAGCCTTTTTGTCGGCGAGGACAGTTTTGCTCACGAGACAATCACGTTGTTGCTTGAAGGAACTCCTCTCGAGGAAAGTTCCTCAGCAATCGCATTCGGCGTTGGAACTTTTGCAATCGTTAACATCGTGTTTCTCTTGTTGTTCTTCTCACAGTTTGCTATTCTTTGGATTGAGCGAAAAGCCGTTGCTCGGATGAATGATCGCCGTGGCGCAACCACTGCACTTCGATCGCTCTGGGTAGGTGAAAATGGCGTAACTGCTGGCGCTTGGTGGAACATGCTCCCCTTCGGGCTCGGTCGTCCTGTTGGCGCGCTCAACAAGTGGCTGAACAACCGCTTTGGAAACGCGTCTGAATATGACACCGTCGACCGTGTTGGAAACCGCTCGTGGATGGGATTCAGCATTCTTCCCGGTTTCTTCCAAAACGTCGCAGACGGGATGAAATTCTTGGTCAAGGAACACATGGTTCCACGCCGTGCCGACAAACTCATTTTCGAAGTATCCCCCTTCCTCATCGTCTCGACAACGCTCATCATCTTGGGAATGATTCCATTATCCAGCGGAATGTATGCAACCAATCCAGACTTGTCAATCCTCTACATCATCGCCATTTTCGGAATTGCGCCAATCGGCGTTTTCTTTGCAGGATGGTCGTCCAACAACAAATACACCCTCATCGGTGGAATCCGCTCAGCTGCACAACTCACTGCGTATGAGATTCCTCTTCTCCTGACGCTCTTGTCTGTAGCCATGCTAACTGGAACGTTCAACATCATCGAAAGTGTTCACTTCCAACACACTGCTGGAGCATGGAACATTTTCCTTATGCCACTGGGAGGGGCCTTGTTCCTCATCACCATGATTGCGGAAGTTGAGCGTGTTCCATTTGATATGCCAGAAGCAGAAGCAGAACTTGTCGAAGGCTGGTGGACTGAATACGGAGGTATGCGATTTGGTATGCTGTTCATGGCTGAATACATTCGAACCTATGCAGCATGTTTCCTCTTCACCCACTTTTTCCTCGGCGGATGGCACCTCCCATTCCAAGGGCTCATTGGAAGCATCCCTTATCTTGGTGATGCTTATCTTCTAATTCCAGGAGCAATCGTGGTTCTGATCAAGGCTTGGCTTGTGTTCCTCATCGTCTTCGTGTGGGCTCGATTCTCCTTGGCCCGTATCCGGACAGACCAAATCCTCGAGTTTGGATGGCGTATGCTTCTGCCGCTCGCAGTTCTACAGGTTGTTCTTGCTGCAGTGTATCGCCTCTATCTTTTCGATTTGGGTGGAATGGCTGACACAGTGTATGGCGGAACTGCATGGGACGCACTCGGAATCCCATTCCTTGTTCCTGTCCTGACCACCACTCTTTGGCTTGCCTTCTTCTTCCTCTTGCTCAATGATACGGGCAAGAATGAACGCACTGCACGTATGTACCACGTGCAGACGGTGCAACCCGCAGGTACACACACTCCTGGACAGGACTGAGGTGAAGAAACATGCCAACACACCCTCAAGCAAAACCAAACTTCCGAAATTTGTTCTGGTACCCGTTCAAAATCACATTGATTACGGCGCTTCGAACCTTCCCGCTTTTGGGACGTTTGTTCCCAAAGAAGTTGGGAATGGGATACCACAACACGTCGCACCCAGAATTCTTGGACGATGCAAGTGAGCATCGAGCCAAAGGCCGAGCGAAGTACAACGACATTTCCAAGCAAGAATTCGCTCCCGACCGAGTCACATCCGATCTCTTCCCAAGTCTATGGAAACCGCAAACCGTTCAGTATCCGTACGAACGTCTTGAGGACATGGAACCTTGGCTTTTCGTGCCAGGAAACTACAACGGGCGAATCGGTGTTATTTGGGAAACATGTACGGCTTGTAAGATGTGCGTAAACGTTTGTCCAAACGATTGTTTGCACATGACAACCGAACTTCGCGTCGATGTTCTCGACAATGCAGAAGGAGAATTCGATGGGTATGGTGCTGAGCTTGAGGTTGGCGGCTATGCAGCAAAGTTTCGAGAAGAAGTTACAGAAGAACTCGAATCGTTTGATCTCATTACAGCACACGCAGCCCCTCCTTCGGAGTGGCGCTTCGCTCAGGTTCTTGACCTCTCAGGCAGCACAGCGACTGTGCGATGGAACGATTCAGGCCAAGAAGAAATTCTTGAACAATCGGAACTCAGAACTGCTGACGACCAGATTGTTTCGGGGCGAATCGATATCGGCCGTTGTATGTTCTGCGGTCTTTGCATGGAAGCGTGTGGATTCACATCGTTCTTCATGACAAACGAATACGACGGAATGTCCGGTTTCACACGGCAAGACCTCTGGTTCGATGCAAGCCGAACACGTGTCCTTCCTTCAGTCCATCAAGAAGCAGTTGATGGTGAACTCGCCAAGCGAGCTACGAAGGAAAGAGACAAGCGTGCAAAGAAGGCTGCAAAGGCTGCAAAGGCTGCCGAGGAAGGTGCCTGAGATGGACATTGCCTCAACCACTGAGACCATTATTTTCTTTGTTTTTGCAACAATTACGATACTTGGTGCACTGGGGCTCATCTATGCACAACGCGTCGCTCACTCAATGCTTTCACTAATTTTCTGTTTCATGGCAGTGTCTGGAATTTTCATTTTGATGGGAGCAGAATTCCTCGCAGCCATTCAGATTTTGGTCTATCTTGCAAGTGTCGGTCTGGTCGTTCTGTTTGGAATCATGCTTACTCGGCGCCAAATTCAGGAGGAGGATTTTGAATGAGATTAATGTCCACATTGACCCGTCTTGGCTTGATTTTCCTCGCTGCGGCAATGATTGCGGTTTTGGGAACCGCAGAACTGTGGGATGAAGAACCCAAGGAAATCGAAACGATTGATCTTGCCAATACGATGCTGGATGATTGGGCTTTGCCTCTGCTTATCCTTGGCATTCTCATGGCTATGGCCATGATCGGAGCAGCCTATCTTGTTCGGGATGAACGTCGTGAGAATCTTGAGTGGGAACAGCGAGGTGAAGACGCATGATCGATCCAGCATGGGTAAGCGTACTCTCTGCGATTTTGTTCATCATTGGTGTTTGGGGTGCGTTCACTCGGAAGAACGCCATCATCGTCTTGATGTGTCTTGAACTGATTCTCAACGCTGCGAATCTTCAATTCGTTGCCGCCGCCATCCAGCATGGTGATGCAACAGGATGGGTTTACGCAATCTTTGCCATCGCCATCGCTGCTTCTGAAGTTGCGATTGGTCTGGCCATTTTCCTTGCCATGTATGGTCAACACGAAACGATTTCACTCGATGATGTGAATCTCTTGAAACACTGAGGTGATGAAATGGGTGGGACATCAGAAGCAATCAGTTCAACATTCATTGAGTATGCAATTTTCATCGTCCTTTTACCGATGCTTGCTTTCCCTGTCATTCTCTTCCTTGGACACATTTTCAACGGAAACCAGACGTGGATAAAGTCAGCTAAGGAAGGCGGCCTCATCGCCCTACCGATTATGGTTGCGAGTTTCGTCCTCTCGATTCTCCTCATTAACGAGTTCATTGGTTCCGGATACGGTTCACATCACATTGGAGACTGGCTGTCCTTTGGATGGATTGGTGATGACAAACAAATCGATGCGGAGGCCTTTGGCGTTGGAATCTACATTGACCACGTCACTGTGATGCTTCTCTTCGTCGCTTCCTTCCTCTGTATGCTGATCAACATCTTCAGCATTGGATACATGAACACAGATCCTGTGAACGACAACCGAAACCATCGTTTCTATGCTGAATTCGTCCTTTTCTGTTCAGGTATGCTCGGGATGGTTCTCGCTGATTCCTTCCTGTGGTTGTTCATCTTCTGGGAATTGATGGGTCTCTGTTCCTATCTCCTTATCGGATTCTACTACGAGAAGCCGAGTGCAGCATATGCTGCAAAGAAGGCGTTCTTGACCACTCGTGTTGGTGACGTATTCCTCGTCATAGGGTTGGTTATGCTCTGGAATCTCTTTGAATCTCTCGACTACGCTGTTGTATTCAACGAGGATCTCATTGCAACAGTCGATCCTGGACAACTTCAACTCGCTCTCGGAATGATGTTCATTGGAGCTGTCGGCAAGTCTGCACAATTCCCACTGCACGTTTGGCTACCTGATGCAATGGAAGGACCAACACCTGTATCCGCTCTTATTCACGCTGCAACCATGGTCAACGCTGGTCTCTATCTGGTTGCACGTATGTTCCCATTCTTTGGTGCGGAATCAATGCATGGAGAGATGGTTGATCTTGCCTTCATCATCGCTGCAATCGGTGGAATTACCGCTGTTATGGCTGCTGCCATCGCATTTGTTCAAGACGATTTGAAGAAGGTGCTTGCGTACTCGACCATGAGCCAACTCGCGTACATCTTTACAGGTCTTGGAGCAGCGCTGTGGCTTGCAAATACGTACGAATGGCATACCGATAGTAAGCAACATGGAATTGTTGTAGTCGCATTTGGTGCAGCACTGTTCCACTTGTTCAATCACGCTATGGCGAAGGGAATGCTGTTCATGGCCAGTGGTTCTGTTATTCATGAAATGCATCATGCTCACCACGACATGCATCATCATGACGACCACGGAGATGATCACGGAGACGATCACCATGATGATCATCACGACGATCATTTCGATGCACAATCTATGGAGAACATGGGTGGGCTTGCATCAAAGATGCCAATCACTGCAACTGCGATGTTGGTTGGTTCCGCTTCGATTATGGGATTGCCATTGATTGGAGGATTCTGGTCAAAGGAAGGAATCATCGCTAACACGTGGCGAGTTGCTCTTGAAGACCCACGCTTCTTCCTGCCAGCTGTTTGCGTTCTCATCGGTGCTGCAATGACCGGATTTTACATGTCACGAATGTGGCTCAAGACGTTTGCAGGTAAGCCAAAAACAGAGGTTGCAGCAAACGTACACGAGCATACACCATGGATTCCAATTCCGTTGGTGACACTTACATTCGTTTCGCTTTCAAGCGTCATCCTCGCAGGGATGATGTTCACCCATTGGGTTGGTGAACCTGGAGGCGCCTACGCATTCTTTGGTGAGAAGGGCATGCTCAAGGGACTCATCTACGAGTTTGAGCATGTCTTTGTCAACCCTGATGCATTCTTCTTCGTTTTGACTTATGTTGCTATCTTCATCGGCGCGATTATCGGTCCTGGACTGGCAATGGCTCTCTATGGTGGATCACTCCAAGATGGTGAGAAAGCCAAGCCATGGATGCAACCGATCATCAATCTGTCTTCGCGAGTCAACGCAAAGCGAGGTTTCGACAACAGCGCATGGGCCAACTCAGGCCTCTCCAATGCGCTCAAGGAACGTTTGTACTTCGACAAATGGTATGATGCTGCAATGCTCAAGGTTGTTGTTGGCTTTTCCAACATTAGTGCTGCCTTCGATCGAAACGTTGTCGATGGAACCATCAAGACAATCGAATCAACGTCTCAGAAACTCTCAACTCAGGTTCGTCGATTAACAACAGGATCTGCTCGTGATTACATTATGATGGCGGCATTGGGTGTCCTTGTCATCTACTTGCTCTTGGGGGTGATGATTTGAGCATCGATTATCTGTCATTGTTGGTCGTGCTACCAATCCTTGCAAGCATCCTTTTGTTGATTCTTCCATCACGTCTTCGTGGAGATGCCCGTGCAAAGTTCGACGGCTCAATACGCATGGCAGCTTTCGTTATTTCACTTGCAATGTTTATGCTCGCGACCCTGATGTTCCTCGGACAAATTGGGGATGTTTCGTGGGAAACCATCGCTTTCAATACGTTTGAGTTCCAAGAATCGTATGTATGGGTTGAACAACTTGGTATTACGTGGACTGTTGGTGTCGACGGACTTTCCTTCCCAATGGTCTGGCTTACAACTTTGCTGATGCCGATCACCATCATTGCCACATGGAATGAGAAATCTGGCTCAACCTACTTCCCACTCATGCTCATGCTGGGTGGTGCATTGATTGGTGTCTTCGTCGCTCTTGACATGTTCATGTTCTACGTCTTCTGGGAACTGACACTTATTCCAATGTTCTTCATGATTCTCAAGTGGGGTGGAAAAGATCGAAAGTATGCAGCTCAGAAGTTCTTCATCTACACTTTCACCGCCTCGGTCATCATGCTTCTTGGTTTGTTGACGATGTATTTCCTCATGGATACGCAAACCTTCAGCATGCAAGACATGGTAGTCGAAGCAAGCGGTGCGAATGCAAACAGTGTATGGCTTGGACTTGAAGTTCAGAAAGTACTCTTCATCATGCTCATGCTCGGTTTCCTTGTCAAACTCCCAGCAGCACCGTTCCATACGTGGCTTCCTGATGCGCACGTTCAGGCACCAACAGGCGGTTCAATGATGTTGGCTGGTGTGATGTTGAAGATGGGTGCCTACGGTATGTTCCGTCTACCCATCTCCTTGTTCCCTCATGCATTGGAAGAATTCCAGTTCATCATTATGATGATCGGTTTGATTTCACTGGTTTGGGGGGCCATCGTCTGTCTTGGCCAAACCAACCTCAAAAAGATGGTTGCATATTCCTCCGTATCGCACATGGGTGTTATCCTTCTCGGAATCGCAAGCATGCAACCACTTGGATGGGCTGCAGCACTCTTCATGATGTTCGCTCACGGAATCATCAGCCCGATGCTCTTCGCCGTTTGTGGTGCCTTCAAACACCATTACCATAGCATGGAGATTGGGGCAATGCGGGGCATGGCCAAGCATTCACCTTGGCTTGCTACAAGCATGATGTTTGGTTGGATGGCCTCGCTTGGTCTACCGTTGCTTGCAGGATTCGTAGCTGAACTGATGCTGATGGTTGCCTATTGGTACGCATACGGCTGGTGGATCATCTTCCCTGGTCTTGTGTTGGCTATTACTGCGGCATACTACCTGTGGTCCATGCAACGAACCATCTTTGAGGGTGGAGATGAAACACAACCCCCGGAAAGCCTTCATGGCGAACCCGTACCTGACATTGACAACTCAGAGAAGATTGCTATGCTTCTTCTAGCAGCACTCACCATCCTTTTCGGTATCATGCCATGGATTTTCCTCGACATGATGGACATGTGGACTCGAAGCGCCATGGCGTTCCTCGCTTTGGGAGGTGCCTGATATGTCAACAGAAAACGGATTTGATTCCGACATGATCGAAGCACTTGGTCCAGAGTTGACCGTGTTTGTCGGATTACTGTTGATCATGATCATACCAAATTTAGGAAATGGAACGTTCCGAGTTCCTGGTACATCGATACGATTGCCATGGTTCCTCGGCGGTACACGATACAAAGCCGTTGCATCTCCACGCCTTCCTGGATTACTTGCGGTTCTAACGATGGCTGTTGCCTTGTTCCAAGTTGTTTGGTATCTTCTCGATTCCTCTTCAGCAGACGGGAAAGTCATCTCGAGTGAGGGTGGTCTTGAAATCTTCAAGGTAAACATGTTCTCTCGAATCTTCGAAGCCATCTTCTTTGCAGCATTGCTCCTAGCAGCCATTGCATCCTTGGATCGTCTACCAATTGGTTCGCAAAACAGCGACGATATCGATGTCTTGTTCAACAATCGTCGACAAGCGGATTTCTACATCTTGATGCTGACTTCTGCGCTCGGAATGAGCGTTGTTGCTCTTGCTCAAGATATGTTCATCCTGTTTGTCGGATTGGAACTCGCCTCGTTCTCAACCTACATTCTTGTAGCGTTCCACAAGGAAACACGAGCAGGTTCAGAAGGAGGTGCCAAGTATTTCATCGTCGGTTCGGTCGCCTCAGCCGTAGGGCTCTATGGAATGAGCATACTCTACCTTTGGGCAGGTTCAGAAGGTCTCCAATTCGATAACCTTGCACAGGCATGGGCTGAGAAAGGAGCCACACCACTCAGCATGATGGGTCTCGGTTTCGTCCTCGTTGGGTTTGCTTTCAAGATCAGTGCGGTCCCGTTCCACTTTGCCGCTCCTGATGCATACTCCGGAGCGAACAGCCCCGTCGCTGGCGTACTTGCAACTGCAAGCAAAGCCATGGGCATGCTCGGTCTGATGCGGGTCTTGCTGATCATCACGGTTCCAGAAGCAGATGCTGATGGCTCAGCGATTTGGATTGGGCTTCTTGGTATCCTCGCAGCCGTGACGATGACGTGGGGGAACATCGCTGCTCTCGGTAGTGACAATCCGAAACGGATGCTTGCCTACTCATCGGTTGCTCACGCAGGTTACATGCTTGCAGCCTTGACCGCTATTGGTGCTTGGAATTGGGGATTGGTTGACAACGCAGGTGAAGCCATGGATGTGGTCGTTGCTGCACTTCTGTTCCACATGTTTGTTCTGGTCTTCTTCAAGCTCGGTGCGTTCCTCGTGCTCGGCGTTCTTGAAATGGAGGGTGGCGCATCTCGACTCTCCTCCTTGGCTGGACTCGGGAAGCGAGAACCTCTCATCGCAGTTGCGATGTTCTTGTTCATGATCTCCCTTGCCGGTGTTCCTCCAATGGCTGGATTCTTGTCCAAGTTGCTCGTTATCATGGGGATTGTTGAAGTCGCTACTGGAAATGGGTCTCTTTCTTCAATTGGTGATGCTCACTGGGTATGGTGGCTTGCTTTGCTGATGGTCATCAACAGTGCTATCTCGATGTTCTACTACCTCCGCGTTGGTGTCATAATGTACTTCCACGAGCCCGAGGCAGGACGAGATGGCCCACTTGCTTCAGGAGCATCAATTCGAATTGCAATCGCGTTGTGTGCGATTGGAACAGTCGCATTTGGTCTGGTTGGTGGCGAACTTATCGACTTGTGTCGAGATGCTGCTCAATCACTTCGATGAGAAGGGGCGAATTCAAGAAGGGTTGACCTTTCGAACAGCATGGTGAGGCTGAATGGGACGACGTCATGAGGAAAAAGTGGACGAGGAAGAACTCGCACGCTTGGAGAACCCCGAAGGCTCACCAGGAAAAATCCGAGTAAAACTTCCCAACGATGGTAAATCAAAGGGTGAACTTGGTTACAAAGGTGAAATGTTTGCTCTCGCAGAAGAGATTCTCGGAGGACGTCGCGTTACAGTGCTTTGTGCAGATGGTGAAACGCGCATGGCACGTATTCCTGGCAAAATGCGACGAAGGCAATGGGTTCGCGAAGGAGATTTGATCATCGTTTGGCCATGGGACTTCCAAGATTCAAAGGCGGATGTGAAGCACCGTTATACGAAGACTCAAGCAATGTATCTCTCTCGAAAACAGGTCCTTCCAGAAGTTGTTGACATGTTCGGTATGAATTCAAGAATTGATGATGACGACGTAGGAGATGACCTGTTTGGTTCTTCTGATGCACCTGAGGAGGCTCCTGATGACGACGATGATGACGTGGATGACATGTTCGCTTCTGATGATGACGACGATGACGTGGACGACATGTTTGAGTCTGACGATGAGGATGACGACGTGGACGACATGTTCGGTTCGGACGATGCTGAAGAAACAGTTGAGGAACAACCAGTTGTCGATGAAGAGCCAGAATCCGAACCACTTGATGACGACGATGACGACGATGATATCGATGCTTTGTTTGCCTAATCGGCAAAGGGTTGAAGTTTATCGAACACAAATCGAAGCGTGAGGGGTGTTGAAATGGCGCGTTCTGGTGATGACTGGGATGAACTTACCGAGCGAACTCGTCAACGAAAACAAACACGACGAAAACGAGGTCGCCGACAACGCTCCAAAGAAGAGCAGGAAGACCATGATTTCGATGAAAAGCACACCTCAAAGTTTGTGTCTGATCTTGCGAGAAAAGACAGTCAATACAATTGGATGAAAGATGAAAAGAACAAACGAATGTTCAAGAAAATTGAAAATCGAATCCAAGGGGCAATGGGAACTGGAAGTTACGATTGGGTTGATCGAAGGGTCTTCGACCAGGTATTTGACCGATTGACGTTAATGTCGTTGTACAAACTGATGAATGCTGGTGTGTTAGATACACTCGACTTTCCTGTTGCTCGAGGAAAGGAAGCGCACGTGTTTCATGCAACAAACCCTGAAGGCAAGAGTGTTGCAGTAAAAATATTCCATACTTCAAATGCCGTATTCAAGAATTTGATGCAGTATATTGAGGGTGATCCACGATTTGGTGGACTCCGTAGACGACACCGAGATCTCGTCGATATTTGGGTTCGTAAAGAACATCGAAACTTAATGCGATTGCACCGTTGGGGTCTACCGGTACCAGAACCGCTTGCCATTCACAAGAATGTCTTGGTTATGGACTACCTTGGAACGGAGTCTCAACCCTCTCCAAAATTAAGAGATGTTCACATCGAACACCCTCAAGCCGTTTACGAAGAAATGCTTGAATTTCTGGCAGTCTCTTGGCAAAAAGCCGAGTTGGTTCATGGTGACTTTTCCCCGTTCAACATTCTCTGGCACGGAAATGCTCCAATTGTCATTGACGTTGGCCAAGGTGTGATTCAACACCATCCCAAAGCAAAGGAATTCTTGGTCCGAGATGTAACTCGATTAGTTGAGTGGGCTAACAAAAACGGGATTGAAGTTGAACTTGCAGATGCAATGTATGAAGTTCTCGAGATGGATCTCTCTCATATTGTTGAACGCAGTGAAGAAGAGTGAATCATTCTTCTTCCCATGTCACCGACTCATCATCAGCCATTTCCATCATGGATTCAACTGCTTCATCGTCTTCAGGATCGATTTGACTTGCACGCAATCGACGTCCACGTCGTTCAGAGATATCAGCAAGTCCTGGAACGAGCCCATCGAATTCGTCATTCCGTCCTTTACTTTGGCGCGTTTCGATGTACTCGAGGGCGCGATTGTCCATCTTCATTCGCTTTCGACTTCGCTCAAGGAAGGAAAGGACACTACCGTGTTCAGACCCACCAGCGATCATTTCTACTGCTTGACGTGCCAAACTGAGGCCATCAGCATCCCCTACGAGAACGACGGTTGATTTGTAAATCGTAATCTCAACATCGGTTAGGTTTTCGATCAATCGTCGAATCTTCCCCTGACTTCCGATGATGCGCGCACGGATGCGTCGCTGTTGTTGAGAACGCTTCCCAACGAAATCTTTCAGGTCGACCATTTCAAAGAAATTGTCGTCTTCAAGCAAACGTATCGCTGCTTTTGGTGCCATGCCTCTGCCGATGGCCTTGATGACATCAGGGAATTTCATCGCCTTGATTGGATCGTATGAACCAGGTTCCCCCCATACCACTTCGACATCACCAGATTCTGAGTCGATGTGGAACTCTTTGGCACCAGATGCTTCTCGGAGGGCCTTCGCTGTCGACCCTTTCGAACCAATGAGGACAGCAATTCTGTCCTTTGGAATACGTGGCAAACCTTGTCGCATGTACCTCTGCCACCCACCACTCTTTTTCAATCTCGTTGTTGAAGCAACGCAACCAAGAAGCCAACACAAATCAACGCAGTGAGTGTTGGAGCAAAGGATGGGACAAGGCCAGGGCTGGATACGTCAGCACCAGTGACGACCATGTAGTGGTCGTTGTTGATTTCGCTGTTCTCATCTATCACATTGGTTGGATCAATTCGTACGCGCAAATCATATTGGCCACTGTTCGGAACAGTGTAGGACCATTCAACAGTTTCAACACCATCGCCGAGTGATCCAGCCGGAAGTGTTTGAACGTTCATGATCGTCCATTGTGTTGTTGCGCTCCGATCTGCAGGGGCTGCTTCCAAGCTTACCACGACGGCACCCGCATAGTTCTGATTTGATTTCAACTCGCCAGTGATGGTCACATTACCGAACGTTTCGCCTGGTCGAACAACCAAACGATCGACATCAGTAGCGGTCGAGTTCCAGAACAAATCAAGCCCAGGCATCACCTGGAATGCTTGTGGTTCAGTAGTTTCTGAATTTCCTGCTTCATCAGCGATGGTTGCTCGTAGCATGAGATATTGCCGTGACTTGGTTGCCCAGTTGGCCATAGCCAATCCACGGTCAAGCCCCGATCCTGGCAATTCCAGCCATTGCCCGGAGAGATCTGGTGTTAAACCAACGCCGTTGCTGTCAAATCCATACTGTAAGGAAACAGCATTCGTATCAATTCCTGAAAGGAGATCGAAGGTTGAGTAGGAAATGTTTGCAGTTCCAATCAAGTCGGTTGTCAGTGGATCAACGGTCCAACCAACAAGTTCTGGCATCGATGTATCGACGCGAATCGTTGCAGAAATCGTGTTTCCGATGTTGCCGACACGATCTGTGGCACGCAGTGAAATGCTGTGCGTACCTTCGCTCAGTTCAATGGTGTGCGAATTGCTTGACAGTTCGGTCCATGCATCACCATCAATCTGCAACTCAACATAATCAACACCGCTACCAGTCCCATCGTTGGCAGCGTCGAGAATACCACTGATGGTTACAGAACTGGTGGACTGCCATGTGTTGCCGTTGCCAACGGATACACTACTCATCGACGGACCGCTTCGGTCAATGCCAATAAAAAGAGTTTCAGAACTACTCAGTCCTGAGTTATCAAACAGCGTGAGTCTTGGGTTCCACGTTCCCTCTGAGAACGAACCTGTACTCCAATCCCATCCATACGCCAATGAGGTTGGCCCATCAGCGGCTGGTGAACCAGGACCGGGAACATTCTGCAGTGTTGCTCGATCAAAATCGTCATCTGACAAACCATACCGGAATTCAAGAGTGCCTGTTTGACTGACGTTGAACCAAGCACGATTGCTGCTTGTTGCACCTGTTCCAACATCGGGTGAAAGGACAGTGAATGCTGTAATCACAGGGACCTGATTTTCAATGGTAAATT
>MDSX01005101.1_pt1 | contig 19040 bp, 35 predicted proteins | sample 811141 | NCBI WGS metagenome assembly MDSX01 (sample SAMN05326642, study PRJNA326480) | marine metagenome | isolation source: seawater | place: Atlantic Ocean: South East | collected 2010 | reverse complement strand
GGCCAAAATATTCCCATCAAAATAAAACCAACACAAGCCCATAATTGAATTTTAACAACTTTGTTTCTTGTTGTTACAAACAAACCATTATGAACTGTAAAAATATACAACAATAATACTATTGTTACTAATGCAATTATTGAATATATAATCAGAAATGTTGTCATTGAATATATCCTATATTGGCGATCTCCCCAGGACTCGAACCTGGAACCTGCTGCTTAGAAGGCAGTTACTCTATCCATTGAGCTAGGAGACCATGGTAGACGTGGAGGGACTTGAACCCCCAACCAATCCGTTATGAGCGAATGGCTCTAACCAGTTGAGCTACACGTCTTTATTTCATAATCTTCCATTACTTCATTTGTAACTTCTTTGACAATCTTATCAATATCTTTTTCATTACATTCAATATGAATAATCTTACCAATACGAACAGATTCTACTCCACCATATCTATCATTCAAGACTTTGGTAACAGCATTGCCTGCTTTATCAAGAATACCATTCCTTAAAGTTACATAAACTTCATATTTCATGTGTTTCTACACATCCACATATAATCTTTTTTACAAGATTTATATTGTCTCAGATACCATCTGTCACGAAAATGCTTATATTCTTCTCTCCAATGTGAGCAATATCGTCTTGCTCTACGGTGACAAATTTGTCTACGACGATATCTTTGCCAATGTTTATCGTTTTTATCAATCCTAAAATCAAATCCTTTAGGTCCAATATTCAATTCAAAACTTGGTCCTGCTCTTACAGCAGAAACACCGAATGCAATAGTAATAGCAGCAACAGCTGCAATTGTCAACAAAACTTTTCCTGTAGTGTTCATTTTATTATATCCTCTAATAAACTTATATTTTTCAATGCATTTTTAAAATTAATTTTTTCATTCCTAGAATTCCAAGGAGATGCCCACCCAACTTTTATATTTTTATTTATGACCCAAGAAGGAAGCTCATCTTTAAATAATTCTCTTAGTAGATATTTGTATGTCCCCGATCTAAAATTATTTCTTTTCTTTTGAAGTTTATATTTTCCAGATATATTAAGACAGTTTTTTACTAATTCTTGGTATAAAAATGGACTTCTAGATTCCATAGAAAAATTAGAAGCTAAACTATCAGAAGATAAACAAAAGGAATCTATTGATAACATAATCCTAATAAAAAAATTATTGTTCATTTCGTCCTTTCCAAGAACGTGTTTAGGAAACCATTCATAAAACTCATCATGTAAAATTTTATATTTAAATTTTGGAAAGTTTGGATTTTTGTAAAGATCGTGACCACTATATCCAGTAAAAATTTCATCACCACCATCTCCATTTATTATTACCTTACATCCAAGATCATGTGCTTTTTTATATGTTAAGTATCTAACCACATATCTATTGTCATCAAAAAATGGTAACAAACTACATTTGATAGAATCTTTTACTGAATCTCTTAACTCAGAAATTGATATTGTTTTATCATAGAAAGGAATATTATAAAACTTAGATGTTTTTTTTGCATAATTAACTTCTTCCGTATAGTTAAGCATACTATCATAATCTTCATCTTTTTTTAAATCATATAACGATTTATATCCACATGAAAGTGAAAATAAATCCATATCTAAGTTCTTAGAACAATTTAATATTGTAGTAGAATCCAATCCTCCAGATAAAAGAACACATGTGCTATTATTATTATATACCGTATTAACAATAGATTTCTCTATCAATTTCTTTATTTTTTTATCATTTGGTTTTTGGTTTTCCATTTGAAAATCAAATAAAGAACCACAACTTATTATTTTATTTTTTTCAACAGAAAATTTTATATATTCTCCTGGAACTAATTTTTTTATATTTTTATAAAATGTATCACGCCCTTGCCAAAACCTATCATTAAAAAGAAATCTTTTAATGGATTCTCTATCTTTTTCTAAGTCTATACCGACACTTTTAAGAGAATATATACTACTACTAAAAACCAATCCATTATCTAAATTATAAAATAAAGGCCTTTGACCATAATGATCTCTAGCAATAGTGATAGTTTTAGTTTTTTTCTCATACCAACATAATGAAAACGCACCATTAATATTTCTTAAATATTCTATACCATAATAATCTAACATTTCTGATAAATATTTTGTATCTAAGTAACATTCTTTATATATTTGGCCATTAAATACTAAAACATTTCCTTTAGGAGAAATATATGGTTGAGTTGTTTCTTCTAAAGGAAGATTTGATATATTTAAAAGATTGTGTCCTAGTGATACAAAATCATCAATATAAATGTCATTAGTGTCTGGTCCTCTATTTTCAGACGCTAATATCATGTTCTTTATGTGTTTGTAATTTTTAAATGAGAACCCATGTATTCCACACATATTCTATCCACAAATTGGATTGTTGTAACAAATGGCAAATATTAGAAATAATGTACCATTTAAGATTAATACTGTCAAGGTAAAAATACCAAAAAACATTAAAATATTTTTAATTAAAGCCATTTTGGAATACCGTTTTCATCTATTTCATAAACTCCTTGTGGTTCTACATCCGATGGCAAATCATCATACACATTTGATGTATTTTTATAATAATCTTTTGTATGTTGTTCAAATATGTTCCACAAATCATTATATTTAAAATGATAAAATCCAATGATATGTGAGATTTCAGTATCAATTTTATACCTATCTTTTTGTTCTATTTTTGATACAAAAGTTTCCAAATCATCTAGGATGTTAGCAAACTGAAGAATCTTTTGTTCCAAATCAAAAATTGTATCAGACATTATTACCTCTTTAAAATTTTAACAATATGCTGCTTGCCATGTGGAAATACATAACAAAAACCTTCATGATAAACCCTATCACCATTCAACCAAGACAAAACATATGATCGTCTATCAGCAAACTCTTTGCGTGCTTGTTCATAACCATCTCGTTTACCTTCATTATAGGCAGCAGAGATTTGTTTTTGTGCTTCAAACTCATCCATCTTTTTCTCGATTCAAAAATTTATAACCACAATATAATACTGCTAAGATATGTGAAACTAATAATGGAGTATATACTAGACCGTCTACCATCCAAGAAATGAATAAAAACATATTACCAATAAGAATAATTGGAATGATATTTTCGATGAAATATAATTCAAATTTAGTCATTCATCAAACTTTCTAGAAATTTTATTTCTTTTTTATAATCTTGAATCTTTTTTTTAGTATTATTAATTTTAAGTTTTATTTCATTAATATTATCTTGAAGAAGTTGTCTAATATATATTTCACTAGACTTCATTTTTTCCTCGCAAACGGTCAAATAACTCAGTATATCCACCAATGAATTCTTCATTGATAAGAACTACAGGAAAAGTTTTTTGTGTGGGATATTTTTCTTTGATTTCTTCACGAGTAAAATCTTTATCTAAATGTTTTTCTGTATATTTGATATTATTCATTGTTAGTAGTGCTTTTGCATTATTACAAAAAACACATTCAGATTTTGTATATAAAACTACATTTTTCATAACAAGTCATATCCTCCATTGTCTAAATTGCTAATATTTTTGTGTACCATTTTCTATAATTTTTTCAAGATTAGGTTCAAAATAATCTGGACCTTTTAGAATCTTTCCATCATCACGATAGATTGGATGTCCATTCCTATCAAGCTTAGACATATTGCTACTATGAACTTCTTCAAAACATTTATCTAAGTCAATGCCAAATGAAGCACCTGCACCATATGCAACATAAAGAATATCAGTAAGAGCATCAGCAACTCCAACCATATCTTCTTTTCCCATTGCTTCTTTCAACTCTTCTAACTCTTCTTCAATAAGAGAAATCCTGAGTTTCTGAACTTTTTCATCTGGAAATTCTGGATTATATTTCACTTCTTGACCAAAGTTATTCATAAAATCCATTACACGAATAAAATTACTTACCATCTAAAATTTTCCTTGCTATATTCAATAAACTACCATAGGAACCATTATCTTGAGTTATAGATTCAGTTCTATCAATAATACTATAATACTGATTGACAGAAATAACCTTATTTGTATGTTTTTCAAATAACACAAATAACTCATCACCTCTACCAGAACTATTAACTACAATTTTGATATGTTCCATTTAAATCTCCTATTGTAGTTAGATTATATCAAGATAAGTTCTATTTGTCAATCATTAAATTAGACTTTCTTGCTCTCACCATTATCCATTGGTTATATGAGTTTTTATCAAGCAGAACATCACGAGAAAATTGTTCTTTTGCTTCATAATAACTCATCTCAGTTTTGTTCCTACACATTCTGATTATTGTTTTTCTTATTTTATTACCAGATTCAATGTGTTCATTTAGTAAGTCGTTAGAACCAGTATAGTCTTTCCAATCCGATTCAACAAGCATTCTTTTTTTCTTTTTATTCTTCTGATATACTTTTGTTTTCTTTAGTGATTTCTTACCAATATAGTACATATTATTGTCTAAATTTTCAATTAGATAAACAAAACCAACATAACCTTTTATATCATCTTCAGTAATATCTTTATTATTATATAACCACATAATACCATCCTTTCATCAATGGTATTATTTATTCCTCTTCTTCTGCCTCTATTTCAGCAACATAATCTTGATAAGCATCAGAAAATTCTTCATTATTATCTAAAAGATATTCTAAAATTTCATTATCAACTTCAAATAAATGTGAAATGAACTGTTGATAAATTTCATACCTCTCTTTGGAATCTGATATATTATCTTCCATTATTAAAAATAATTCTCTTAAAAGTTCTTTCATAAATTATTCCTTATTTTCTAGATTATTATCTCCGTAAAAATATTCATCATTTGTGCTTATATTTCTACTATTTTCTACAGAATATACAGATAAATCTATTTCATAACCTGGATTTTTCTTTATTCTTTTAAAAATAAAAGACTCATCATACCAAATTATTCTATTATTTGGATAAGCATAATAATTACCAGTTTCTACTTTAAATAAATGTGCACATTTGTGTTCTGGTGATTCAGAAAAATTAAAATCTGTTATTGATTTATTTTCCCAAGACCAATCTAAAGTAAACATATATATTCCATTTACCTTTTTTCCATCAGGTCTTATAAGTTCAGCTTTTAAATTATCAAGTCTAGATCTTTTTTGAACATCTATATAAGGTGAAAATGAATTCCAGTACATAATTTGATTTAAAGGTTCTATTTCTGAATCTGGATTCCAACAAAAAGCATGTAAAGGTCTTCTTGTCCAATTTACACCATTTTCTAATAATGCTTCAAATAAAGGAACTCTTTTTTCAATTGATGATACTGTATGAACATCACACTTAGTCACTTCTTTATGGCCTTTTTTATGATTATAAAGAAACTCATTTCTTATATAACAAGGCCAATCTGGCAATGAATGATTTAAATAAGACATACATTTCTCCTAAAAAATAGGGGCAGATTTCTCTGCCCCTATTTAGTTCTAGATTTCACAGTTATCTGCAGTACAAGCTAATGTTTGAGCACCTTCCACATTATCTTGATTCTCTTCAAATGAAGTCCAATCAAAACTTTCTGGCATAGTTTCTAGTAATTCATTATACTTTTCCTCTGATACTGTTTCATATGGTGCTTGTCGATATGTTCCACCATCATGAGGTAAGAAAGATACACCAGACATTTCATCAAAATGTTCCCAAACCCAAGCTCCAACTGTTGGCCATTCATTTTCTTTTACTGAAATAGTAACAGAAGGTTTATGTTCACACCAATGTCTTTGATACATCAACCAAAGTTCTAGATGATCAATTGCAGAAATATCACCTCTTGATAATGCACTTTCTGGTGCTTTCTTTGGAAATGTAAATACAGTAGTTGCATTTGGTTTAGTTACATCTGGTTCATTTGGAACACCTGCATCAATAAGAAATTGTGTCAATGGGTCTTTATTATCATTACGAACACGACGATAATAATATGGATCGTGTCTTGCGTGAATACCAGAAGCAGAATCTGTTAACTGAGAAACTGTGCCTGATGGTTTGACGCATGTAACAGAAGCAGACTGTGGAATACCTAACATTTCAGCAAATTCTTTATTAGTATCAACAGCAACTTGACGCAACATCTCTAATCGTCCTGGTAATGATGGATCTTTGTAATCATTCAATAAAGGACAATCGTAGATACCAGTAATAGAAACTCCAAGCAATCTCTCTTCTTCAGTATTCTTTTTCCAAATCTTTCTTAGATATGGAAAATTAGTAAAAGTGGATTGAATAGTTCCAAGAATCGCTGCAAGTTTTACCTTTTCAATCAAATCTTTTTCTGTATCATCTGCACGAGCGATAACCTCTGTAAGATTACAGAATTGGTATGGACGTAGAATAATCTCGGAGCAAGGATTTGTACCAAAATCATGATCAGGGTCACGTCTACCATTTTTCTTACAAACATTTTTAGATGCTTCACGTGAGAAGATTCCACGTTCACCTGATTTAGATTCATATAATGATAACCATTCTTGCATAAACTGATGAACATCTGGTTTCTCGGTATATACAGCAGAATTATTGGAAAGTGCTCGTTGAACATTTTGTTCCCACCAAGCACCTGATTTAGCATTTCTCATACGGTCATCAGATAGATTTGAAAGTGAAATCATAGCAGAACGACGAACACCACCAACAACTACTACTTCACCAATTTTACACATAATATCGTGACATTCAATAGATGTTAGTTTTCTACCTTTTGCACTATTGAATATATTTACAACAAAATGAAATAATTCATCCAGTGGTGCTGGTCCAGAAGAACGACCACCAAATGTTTTTAGAACTGTTCCTGCAGGACGAAGTTTTGAAAGATCCCATTTTGGTAATTCACCAGAATAGAGTAGAGCAATAAGCATACGAAGAGATTTACCCCAACCTTCTTTTGAATCACGTACAGTGATAGTTGTATCTGTATCATAGATTTCATCAGGAATTTCTGGTAGTTTATTTACATATTGTCGTTCAACAGAAAATCCTACACCTGTACCATTCATAAGGATTACCATTGCTTCATCAAAAGCTTTTGCATCATCAATTGGTAGATAAGAACAATTGTATCCTGCAGTGTTATCTCTATCAAGTGCAAGACCTGCAGTCATCATTGCTCTCATTGAGGGCATTACTTTCATATCAACAATAGCATTTTTAATATTATTTCTAACTTCTGTTGTCAAAACATTATTACTGATTTTACTAGCAACAAAACTCACAAATCGATCAACAGTTTCATCCCAATGTTCTCTTCTTTTTAGTTCAGGTAGATATCTTGCATAACGTGATTTGTGAATATATTGTTGATAAAGGTCCATAAACCGCTCCTACTTCTTTACATCTAATTTATCTAGTGCTTCTTTAAATTCTTTTAGTAGTTTTTCTACTCTTATTTTTGATTCTTGTGCTTCCTCTAACTTTTTCTCTTGTTTTTCTATATCTAATTTTGCTTGCTCTAGATCAGTTTTGTATTGCTTGTATCGTTCTATCAGCACACCTTTAGCTGTTTTCATTTATATCTCCAGAGTTTCTAAAAATGGATATACTTTAACAAGAACATCCCAACACTGTTGAGCAACTACACGATGCTCTTTCTGTGTTTCTGGACCCATACGTAACTGACAATAGTGAATCCAATCACGAACAGTACCATTCATATACATACGAGACATAGTAAGACCTTCTGGTAAAACAGAACGAGCTTGTTCTTTTGCAATACCATTTTCTATTGCCCATTTATAAGCAAGTTTTGTTTCGTGAATAAGTTGGTCTTGTTTTATTTTCCAGGATTTAGTCATTTCATTGTCTTCATCAACCTCAATAGAATTTTGTCTATTTTTAGTATCCTGGAGACGAAATTCTCTTGTTTCAAACCCAAGTTCATTTGGATTAGCGTATCGTTGAGAAAATTCTTGAAAATGAAATGACCTATGACGAAGAATCTGTCTAGCAATATCACGAGTTGTATTTATCTCAAGAACAACATTACACATCTCAAAAACAGACCAATGTTTATTTCTAACACAATAATTTAAAAGTTTTTCTGCTGTTTCTGAATTATTTTGATTAGATGGATTTGATACTCGTGCACAGTATGCCATAATATCTTGTGATGTTATACCAGCAATCTCTTTTGATTGTGTATATGCAATCAATTTCACTTCACTCATTATACTTTTTTACACCTCATATATTCTGGTTTTAATTTCACACCAAGTAATTTGATTTCTTTTTTATCTTTTACATAATTAATAACTCTTGTGCAAGCTTTATAAGATTTAAAATTTTTAATAGACAAATATCCATTAATATTTGTACCACCAATTACTACTATTAAAACAAATGTTTTCATAATTTGCTCCATTTAACTAGTGTTAATTTTGCTTTTAAACCACTAAAAGTATTATTAGTGATTATGTTTCTTATTTCTTCTGATGACATTCCAGACATCACCATATCATTCACGTCCTTGTACTTTATACTTTCTGGCCACATACAAACATTGTAACCCAATTCAATTGCCTTGTCAATCTTTTTTATTGTTTCTATTGAGCGAGGTTCATTGTCATACACTACTGTTAACTTTTCTTTACAATAACCATCTAGAACAGATACAATATCTCCACCTGCAGTTGCTATTGAATTTTCAATAAACATACTATCAATAGGACCTTCAAACACAAAAACTTTTTCACTGAACTTAACTGTATCTAAACCATAAATCTTTGGTACTGTTTCATCTAAAATGATGGTTATATACTTAGGCAGAGAATTTTTCATACTTCTTCCTTGAAGAGCATGAACTTTCTTATTTGAATCTATAAATGGTATTAATAATCTAGTTTCATCATTTTTTATACAAGCAAATTTTTGTGGTATTATTTCATTTATAAATCCTTTAAAATTTGGACATTCAAAAAGTTTAAAGTGTTGATTGTTTGGAATCTTTCTAGACACTACATACTTTTTGATTGGATGTGTTATTGGTAATGAACTTACCTTTTTTAGTTTTTTCAATGGTTCAAAATCTAAAAACTTTGGTGCTTTCATTTTTTGAGTAAAAGAGGTTATGTTTTCATTAGTTTGATATTTTTTATTTTGAAACTTTTCAAACAAATATTCTTTATACACCGTTTCATCAATCTCTTTTAAAAACTTAGCAAATGACATAGAGACTGAACAATTATGACAGTGAAATATATAATATTCACCTTTCTCATAAACATAACCCCTTGCCTTTCTTTTGTTTCTTTTAGAATCTCCACAAATAGGACAAGAAAAGTTGTAGACAGTTTTATCTGTCTTTTTAAAATTTCTAAGTTGTGGGGATATTAGTTCTACATATTTAGATTCAATAAACATATCAACCTACAAAAGTTTTAATAACTTCATTAACATAATGTTTTCGTTGTTTTACAAATATCTGTGGATTTTCATGGTCCACTGCCATTAATATTACAATCTGTGGTATTTTTATTTTATAATGATATTCAAACATCATAGAATAAATTGTTGATTGTAAAAAATAGTTTTGTATCCATTTTTCTTTTTTAATCTTACGAGAAGTTTTATAATCTATTATTGATGGAACACCATCATATTCAGCAACTAAATCTGTTCTTCCTGCTGCTCCTAAAACCTTAGAATATAAAGCCAACTCTGTACCATATACGTTATCAACATATTTGTCAAGCATAGGTTTTATTTGATTAAAAGAATCTATGTTGACAGGCATTTCTTTTTTCTTATAATCTTCTTCATTCAAAACATATCGTTCAGCAATATTATGAAATGCTGTTCCACGAATAGATGCCTGTGTTGTTATTTTTTGTGCTTGTTCTTCACCAACTCTTTTCTTCCATTCAAACAAAGCAGTCTTGTCAGATTTCTCCGACAAGACTGTTGTGACTGACTTTAGCTTATCCCCATCGGGTAAAACATAGTGTCTTTTATTATCTATGTTCTCAGTTGTCAGTTCAATTGGTGTAACAAGCTTATGATTAAATAGCTTGCGTTGCAATTTTAAGTCTGTCCTTTTGTATAATATAATCTTTCACTAGGCTAGATCTAAGAATATCATTCTCATCAAAATCAATAAATTCAAATGATTTCATTTTTTGAATAATACGCAGAAAATCTAGTAATCCACCTCTATCAGCTTTCTTTATGAAATCTGATTGTCTAAAATCACCACAAAACATAATTCTACAATTTTTACCAATTCTAGTAATTACAGAATCAAGTTCGTGTAAAGTACAGTTTGCAATTTCATCGACTATAATAATAGCATTATTAAATGTAATACCTCTAATAAATGAAGTTGTCATAAATTCAACTTGATTTTTATTTTTCATATAGTCGTATGCATCAGACCTTCCAAACAATTCTGTGAAAATGGCATAGTAGGGGGATTCGTATGCCTTTGCTTTTTCTTTAGTATTGCCTGGAAGGAACCCCATGTCTCTTGTTGGCACAACACTTCTTATAATAATAATTTTATCATAGTTGGAGTTGTTGTTTAATAGTTCATCAAGTCCAAGATACAAAGATATAAAACTTTTACCAGTTCCAGCTATACCGTGTAACATAAGATTTTTACCGTCATCATAAGCATCAAATGCTACTTGCTGGTTTTCAGTTAATGGATTTATTGTCCTTATGTTGAATGATGGTTTCTTTAATTCTTTTCTTAGTACTCTTTTTTCTCTTCTTGATGACATATATTACCTTCTTCTAGAAAGTGTTGATGGTTGAACGTGAAATCCCCCTAGAATGTTTACTCTTCATGTCCTTTAATAAATCCCTAAATCCTGCATCTGGTTTCTTTCCTGATACACCAGACACAATACTAGGAGCACTGACTAATTGAACTATGTGAGGATTTTCTTTTAAAAACGAATCTAACTCAGAGATAGACATAAAATCAGTAAACTCTTCATTTGTTAAATTATTTTTAAAACTGTATGTTGGCATCAGTAATCATCCTCATAAGACATAAGCTCTTGTATATTTTTAGTCTTCAGTGCAGTTTTTATTTTCCTTTGTTTTCTCCTTTTTTTCTTTTCTTCTTTCAATAAAATATCATCATTATATTCATCATATTCATAATCAAAATCTTTAAATCTATTTTTAACTCTACCCATCTTGAATCATTCCTGGAAAAGCCTCTTTAACGTGTTGAACAGTAATGCCCCTAAATGGCAGCTTCTTTTCTTTCACAGCACATAGTAGAGTCGCATCTTTTGGATCTACTTGCTCTAAAAGCTCGATAAACATTTGTTCTCTTTTTGCAGTAGGTAAATCGTGAAATCCTTCTACAAAGTAAAGTATTTTTCTTGCTTCATTTATGAGAATACCTTCTTGGTCTACTAATTCATTTGGTGTATACGGTGGATCGCCTTCTGGTAGTAACCATTTTACTGATTCGTCAAACACACCCTGTAGAATAACTCTGATGACATAACTGTCATTTGCTCTAAGTGCATCCACTTTTTCTTTTGTTCTTCTTAGTTTACCAATTTTTTCCAAGACTTCATAGGTAGAGGTTTGCATTTATAACTCCATTAAAATTCAGAAATATTTTCAGTTAAATTTTTAAGTTTTTTTTCAATAAAATAATTCATCATTTTTGATCTATCATCGGTTTGATTTTTATTTTTCTCATTATCAATTTTTTCAACAATATTATCAGGTATATAGTTCAAATCTATAAGTGTTTTATTTCTTTGATATCTTTTACCTAATTCTTTTTCTATAGAATTATCATCAAGTGATAGATAATAATCTAATCTTTTTCTTGTCATAGGTTTTTGTCTTTTACCTATAACAAAAGTATCATCACTTGACAACACGTTTGGAATGCCATCAGACGAATCACCTTTTAAAATATGTTCGAGTAAATATGTTCTAGGATCTTTATTAGAAATCCATCTTTTTCTCACAGGATCATATTGTTTTACTTTATCAGTATGTAACTGAATAAAATCTTTATCTGCTGAAAGAATCAGAATATTTTCTTCCTTATTTTGTTTTACCAAGGTTGCGATGATATCATCTGCCTCAGCACCTTCACATTTTAGAACTTTATATGGAAGATATTGTTTAATCTCTTCCGTTATACTGTTTATGAACTCAAAAATAGTTTTCCAGTCTAGTTCTGAATTTTCTCTATTTTTCTTTCTAGATCTTTTATAATATGGAAAATGATTATATCTCCAACAGTTTGAACTGTCACAGCATAAAATCATTTTTCCATATTCACTCTTAAATTTCATATTATAAGATCTTAAAGAATTCAAAATCATATGTCTTACCATATTTTCTTCTAATTTTGCATTAGTATGATTTCCAATTTGCATCATTAAGTTAGAAAGCATAACCTGACTTGTATCAACAATAATCATATTCTTATTGGATATTTATATCCTCTCCTATTTTATCAGTGTCAAATTCTAAATCTAATTTTTTAGTCAATGCATATTCGTCAGTTTCTTCTTCTTTTTCAAAAACCTTCTCTGCTAAATCCTGAAAAGGGTGTTTTACATCATAATATTTACAAAGTAAAGATCTTAATGATTCAACTATTAGATTAATATCTTTTACATCATTATCTTCAATTGCTTCTGAAGGAGGAAATCCTGCTATATCAATATTATTAAATAATGATGGTAGTATAATCATTAAAGCTTCATTAATATGATTTACTTTTATGTCTAAAATATTTGATGAAAGTATTTTTTCATCATAGTCTGTTTTTTGTTGTATCTTTTCTATTGGAAATTGAATTACGTTATTATTTTCTGACATATGATATTATATTCCTTATTTCTGTAATTGTCAAGAACTATTCGTAACTCATAATTTTAGTTCCTTCATCATAGAATTTAAAAGGAAAAATCTTACAATTTGTTTTATTTTTAAGAGTATGAATAACTTCCTCTCTCTTATCTTCCTTTACATAAAATACAAAGAATCCTCCACCACCAGCACCTAACAATTTGCCTCCAATAGCACCAGATTCTTTTGCTACATTGTAAATATTATCCAAATAATCCTCTGTTATATCATTTACAATCTGTCTCTTATTTATCCAAGATTGATGTAAAAGATCACCAAAAGAGTCTAAATCTCCAGATAAAATATATTTTATTCCTTCAAATGCCAGATCTCTATTCTGTCTAACTTTATTAAATTTATCATCATTTAACATAGCATCAGATTGTTTTTGAAGAAAATCATTTCCAACTCTACCTCTTCCACTGTACACTAACAATAAATTATCATTTAATCTTGGAATATTATCATTATATATTTTCCTAACTCTAACATTCCCATTACTATAAAATCTTAGTAAGTTAAACCCACCATAAGAAGCTGCATATTGGTCTTGCTTTCCTACAGGATATCCACACCTATTCATCTCAATATCACAAGCACGTTTTGCTATTGTTTCTTTTAATGCATCTGTATTATTTATCTTAAATAGACTATTAACAAGACCTACAGTAAAGGCAGAAGACGAACCAAGACCAGAACCATTTGAAAATATATCTGATAAAGATGCTATTGTTATTTCAGAATCTATATTAAAAAGTTTAAGAGATTCTTTTGAAATAATATGCTTCATTTCTTCAATGTTATCTGATTCATCAACAACATCAAACATAGTTTTAATAGGAAGATTTGGTGTTTTTCTCACAATAACGTGAATAAACTTATCTATTGTTACAGAAAGAGCAGCACCATCTTCTCTTTTGTAGAATGCAGGGGTATCACTACCCCCACTAAAGAAACTAATTCTTAAAGGTGTTTTTGAAACTATCATTGTGAATCATATACAAACACTTCTGATGGTTTGCCTCTAGATTCTTTTTCTTTATATTCATCAAGAAGATTTTTCATCATAAGCTCCCACATACCTTTGATTCTCTGAATATTATATCGAGAATCTACAAATGTTTTATTGAAGTTAATCATATCTTTATGGTTGTTGCTTTTAACAAACTCAATAGCAGCATTCAAATGATTTACAAACACATTTGCGTGTTTTCCTTTATCACTATTTCCCTGATACATAATATTCAAAGAACCAGAGGTTTCTGCTAATGCACCATAGTTTGGATGTACACAAACAAGACCAGCAGACATTGCTTCTAACATTGCTCTACAGCTTGTCTCTACCCAGGTAGAAGGATAGGCAAAAATATGTGATTTGTTTAGGTGTTCTTTTAGTTCATTGTTTGGAACAAATCCGTGATATGTCATATTTGGATGTTCTCTAATCTCATCATATAATGGTTCGAACTGTTTATCCATTTCGTCCCAACCATAAATTTTAAAACTTGAAAACACATCAAGATGAATATTCTTATGGCGTTCTGTCAAATATTTAAACACTGGAACAAGAATCTCTAATCCTCGTTGTGGTGTTGATGTATATACTAATCTAATAGTATCATTATCTTTTTGTAAACAAGATTCTGGTGCTGGTTCAATGCCACTTTCCAACACAATAGATTTATTATCATATGGAAGATTGTGAACTAGTTGATATCTTTGATATTGCCAGTCACTAATAAACACAAACTTATGAAAACTATCTAAAAATTCTTTATCTTTGAATTTTGCTGATTCTGGGTCTTCTGGCAAATCGTGGCACCAGAAAACTCTAATTTTTTCCCAATCAAAATCTCTTTGTCTGGAACAAATAATTTGAAACTCTTCAAGAAGTTTTGGGTCAATAATATCACCAAGCATTCTTTTAGCAATTTCAGTTCCACCATTTGCATTTTGTGAAATTTCGTTCTCTTCAAATCCCATTAGTCTATCCTGTATCCTGATTTTACTGCATCATCGTAAAACATTTGAACTGTTTCAATTGAAAACAAATCTAAATCTTTTCCGAATTTATCTACCTTTTTAATTAAATCTGGTGACATTGTAATAATTTCACAATCAGATTTTTCTGCTTGAACATAATTATATGCTTCTCTTGAAGAAGCCCAAAGAAACTCAATAGGTGTTCTTGGTTTCACTAATTTTCTATATAAAATAGATTCACTAATAATTTCTTCTGGATTTACTCCAGTATCTGCTATTCTACCAGCAAATATTGATATAATCATCGGAGTTTCAGAAACAACTCTTTCTATAACATCTACAACTTGATCTGTTGTAAAAACAGCTGTAACATTTAATTTTACATTTTCAAAATTAAGAGTATCAATAACATCATAGTTATTAATCCCTTTTGTATTTTGAATTGGAATCTTTACATAAACATCATAGTCTCGCTCTTTACCCCAAGAATAAATTTTTCTTGCTTGATGAATCATTTCTTCTTTTTCATCAGCAAACACTTCTAGACTTAAAGATGTATTTGGTCTATTTTCTGCTAGATATTTAATAACTTTTTTTGAAAAATCTTCGTAATTTTCAACACCTGCTTCCCGCATCAGTGTTGGATTTGTAGTAAATCCTACTACTTTTTCGTTCTTTGAAAGCTCAACGATACTATCATAATCAGCACCATCAGCAAATAATTTAACCATATTTATCTCCAATAAGTTTACAAGCATCTAAGACATTATCAACTGCATAATGTGGCATAGTATATAGACATTTGTCATAGGTTCCAAGAAAAATAGTAATCAAGTTCATTCTATTTCCTGCCATAACATCTTTCCATCTATCACCAATCATAAATGATGATTCTACATCAATATCATATTTATCAATCAAATGTTCTAACATACCAGTATTTGGTTTATATAGTTCTGAGTTTCTATCAAAAGCAATCATAATATCATCTATTTCAAGTTCCATTTCTAAATGTTTTGTTATTTCATTTAGAGTATCCATAGTCATTTTTTCATCTTTTACATCAGGTTGATTTGTAACTACAAATGTTAGATATCCTAAATCTTTAACAAGTCTAACTGCTTCTGTTGTACCATCAATAAATTTAAATTCCCCAAAATTCCAAGGTGCTCTATTATCAACTAAATGATTCAGAGTTCCATCTCTGTCAAAAAATACTGCTTTTTGTTTTACCATTTTGTTGGATTCATCTGTAAGTCTGGATGTGAAACTAAACAATGCCAAATAACTGCTTGAAATGCTTCAGAGTGTGGAGTAATTCTATTCTCTTTAATATATGGAACTACAACAGAAGCATTAGAAGCATTAACGGCATAACCATTAGGTTTTCCCACAATGGAAAGAATGGTTCCGCCTTTTTTTCTAGCATAGTCAATCGCATTGATAAGATTAACTGATACATTTTTTTCTTTGCTTCCTCCACCAACTGAAAGAACAAACACACAATCATATTCACTAAATCTTGAAACTTTTAAATACTCAACAAATGTAGTTTCAAACCCTTCATCATTTGTTCTTGCTGATAATTCACTTACATTATCTGTAGGAGCATATGCCTCAATACCACAAAGTTTTCTTAAATCATTTACCATATGAGAAGCATTTGCTGCTGAACCACCAACACCTAAAACAAATACCCTACCCATATCTTTATAATCTTTTAGATAAGCAACCATTTTATGAATTGAATGTCTGTCAATTCCTAGTGCAATATCTTGAACTTCATACATATAATTATTAATGTGATTCATTAATTCTATTCCTCAATTCACTTGAACTAAAAGTATGTTTTCTAGATGTAAAGTATATAGTTATATTTCTTTCATTACATATACTTTCTCCAGTTATATCAATTCCTGAATTATTATACTCTTCTCCTAAAAATCTAATACCAATATCCTCAACACACAGTAGGTTTTCTAAATCTTGCTCTGTGTCATATGGAATGACATCATCTACATATTCACACCCCTTTAGTTGTAAATATCTTTCATAAACACTCTGAATTGGTTTATTTTTTGTTGTAGGTCTGTCGATAGTTGGATCGGTGTGTAATCCCACAATCAAATATTCACAGTTTTCTTTACATTCTTTTAACATTGCAATATGACCTGCGTGAAGCAAATCAAAAGCACCACAAGTAAACCCTATTATCATCATTAATAACCATCTATAATTTGAACATATCTAACATTAGCAATATCAAAAGTGAAATATTCACCATTTATTACATTAAATGCTGAAATAAGTTTTTTATTTTCCTCGTGAAACTTCTTCTCTTCCTTATAATCTTCTTCAATATATCTTTTAGGTAAAAGATCTGGTTTAAGTGTAAGTCTTACTACACCTTCATTGAAAGTTATCTCAATAACATTATGTCTTAAATCTTTTAAGACTTCATTTCTATTGAACATATTATTCTTTCCTGTAACTTGCTTTAATATTTTGTTTTTCTAATATTTTAAATCCATTGTTAAATAATAATTCTTCCGTTTCGTCGTGGTCATACATCCAAACATCATCGTAAACAAAAACAGTTCCTGACACAGACCTTTTTAAAAAGAAATCTGTTTCTAAAGTTACTGATTTGTTATCGTGAGGACCATCAAAAAATACAAATGCATATTGATTTAAAAATGTTTTTCCATCATTATATACAGGAACACCATCTGCATATCTATTAAAGAATTCGTAATCTTCTAAACAAAAGAAATTAAAATTAAGACCAGCATCATAAGCATAGTAATATAACGATGGGATGACACGATTCCTCATTTTATTATCATAATCAAATGTTTGCTTAGATGTAATTTCTTTTGACTGGGGATCGCCTTCAATTTTTCTTTCGGGATTGTGTAAAGTCATATTATTATTAGTACAATCAATCTCAATATTACCATATGGGTCAATACAAAACATTGACCTATTTGTATTATTGTTACCAACAAGAGTATCAATAATCATTTTAGCAGAACCGCCTCTCCGTGTGCCAATCTCAACAATTGCACCTTCAGTATTTTCTACTTTAGCAACAGCATTTACAAGAATTTCATACTCCTGCGAATCTGTTCCAAAAACTTCTTCATCACTAAATCTAATAATAGTCATATTTTCTCCAAATAAAAAAAGGTAGCATAAGTTATATGCTACCTGTTAATTTTAATATTGTCAATACTAATGTTGTAAAAGATGTTAAAAATAACAAAAACATTAAAACATAAAAACAAGCATCATACATTTTATATATGTAGAGCTAGAAAAAAACAAGTAATAACAGTTAATAAAATAAACATTTTACCGATTAAGATTGCTGAAAATTTATCTTCCTGTTTTTGCTTTAACATATAATCTTGCATTTTTAATTTTCCTCATAAAATAATTAGTTTATATCCTAAAAATAGCATAGCACAACCAGTAATAAGTAACACAATTGTTACTGCAAAAAATGATTCATATTTTCCTAATTTTCTAATCATTTACTTTCCTTATTTAAGTTTGGCTCCCCGTTTCTTTCCGTTTTGAGGAATAAATTCCTCTAGGTTTTTAGCGAATGCCTTTACCAAGTTTGGCTTGGAGTACGGATAACCTTTCTGGTACGGACGGCCAGACTTGAACTGGCACGACTTTAAGTCGAGAGATTTTAATTCTCTTGTGTCTACCTATTCCACCACGCCCGCATTATTTATAGAATATCTATAACACGACCTGATGAATCAATTGCCCTAACTCTTTTACCTAATGAATTAAAGCTTACTTGTTTCATACACTGGATGATATATGGTTGAATGTTATCAACCACTTGTTGTGTAATCCAGTTACCCATAGTATCTTGGTATTGAATTTGTACTTGGTTCATATCACTTCTCCTTAATTTAATACATATAATATATCATTATTATGTATCATTGTCAAGGTCTTTTTTTCCTTATAACTTTTGAATGACTGTCTGCCATCATAGCAAATTTGAACCGGTAAACAAAATTATACTCTATGGACTCATATACTTTAACTATAGTCACATACTCATTAATTGTGCCAACGACCTCGGTGGTCATCGATGTGGATATGATTAAATCG
>MDSX01005824.1_pt1 | contig 19055 bp, 10 predicted proteins | sample 811141 | NCBI WGS metagenome assembly MDSX01 (sample SAMN05326642, study PRJNA326480) | marine metagenome | isolation source: seawater | place: Atlantic Ocean: South East | collected 2010 | reverse complement strand
CTCCTTTTCACTCCCAAGTCTTATTTTCTTGCCAGATTTAAGTGCTGCATAGTACTCGTAGAAATAAGGAATTGTTGATATCCCTTTGAAATAGTTTTCGACTCCAAAATGCTCATTTGGTGAATGAATATCATCTGTGTTTAATCCGAATCCCAGTAGGACCGTTTTGACTTTTAGTATATTTTCAAATAATGATACTATTGGAATACTTCCGCCGCTTCGTTGTGGAATAGGTTCTAAACCATAAGTTTTCTCCATTGCTAGAGAGGCAGCTTTGTATTCTAAAGTATCTGTCGGAGTTACTGCTGGCTCTCCGCCATGATGGGGTGTTACTTTTACTCTCACACCCTTTGGTGCTAAAGCATTGAAGTGTTTAGAGAATAATTTAGTGATTTTGTTAGGATCTTGATTTGGCACTAGTCTCATACTAATCTTTGCGAATGCCTTTGCAGGAAGAACAGTCTTAGCACCTTCACCAATATAGCCACCCCACATACCGTTGACATCAAGGGTTGGTCGGATCGATGTCTGCTCTAGTACAGTGTATCCTTTCTCACCCATTGTAGCATTGATCTTCAGCTCGCTCTTATACTCTTTGATATCAAATGGTGCCTTATTCATTGCAGCTCGTTCTTTCTTTGACACTTCGAGTACATCATCATAGAAATTTGGTATTCGTATTTTACCATTTTTTCCTTTGAGAGATGATATCATATCTGCAAGTACATTCAGTGGATTTGCTACAGCGCCGCCATACACTCCTGAGTGAAGATCTCTATTCGCTCCAGATACTTCTACTTCTACATAGCTTAATCCTCTCAATCCTGTAGTAATACTTGGCACCTCATTAGAGATAATAGATGTATCAGAAACTAAAACAACATCACATGCGAGTGTTTTTTTATTTTTTCTAATGAAGCTTTCCAGATTAACTGACCCTACTTCTTCTTCACCCTCTATCATAAATTTGATATTGCAAGGAACATTTTTCGTTTTGGTCATCGCCTCGAGAGCTTTAACATGCATATACATTTGACCTTTGTCATCACATGCTCCTCTAGCGAATATTGCACCTTCTTTATGACCTTTTACCTTTTTGATGACTGGTTCGAAAGGTGGGTTATCCCATAACTCGATTGGATCAGCAGGTTGAACATCATAGTGACCATATACTAGAACGGTAGGCAATTTTATATTTACGATAAGCTCACCAGTTACGATTGGGTGGCCTTTCGTTTTATTGATTATTACATTTTTGCAACCTGCAGCTTTTAATGATTTTGCTACTGACTGTGCAGTTTTCTTTACGTCACCTGCAAAAGCGGGATCAGCACTTACTGATGGTATTCTTAAAAGATCTAATAATTCATTCAAGAATCTCTTCCTGTTCTTTTTAATGTAGTTCTGAATTTCCCCCATTTTATATTATTTGATTTAAATACTTCTTTATTGTTTTCATTAAGAATAAATTCAAACTCTTATCCTTTTAGTGGTGGCTTAAAAGAATCTCCAGTATTATATAACATGAAGCTTAGAATATCCGCAGCCTCTTTGATCTGTTTGCTGGTGGGCTTTCCTGCACCATGACCTGCACTGGTCTCTATTCTGATCAAGACGGGATTTTCTCCAGTATGTTTATCTTGGACTTCCGATATGAATTTGAATGAATGCGCAGGCACTACTCTATCGTCATGATCTGCTGTAGTTACCATTGTCGAAGGATAAGCTACTGGTTTTACATTATGAAGTGGTGAGTATTCTTTTAGATATTTAAATGCTTCTGGATCATCAGATCTACCATAGTCAGTTGCCCATGCCCATCCGATGGTGAACTTATGATATCGCAACATATCTAAAACACCTACTGCAGGGAAAGCCACTGCAAATAAGTCGGGTCTTTGAGTCATACACGCACCAACTAATAGACCTCCATTAGATCCACCTTGTATCGCGAGCTTATTAGAGCTAGTATATTTGTTTTCGATGAGATATTCTGCAGCACCGATGAAGTCGTCAAACACATTTTGTTTTCTATCTAAAGTGCCCGCTTTGTGCCAGTCACTTCCAAATTCTCCACCACCCCTAATATTAGCTACAACATATATCCCGCCATTTTCAAGTAAAGGCAATCTGCTAATACTGAATGAAGGTAATAATGGAATATTGAATCCTCCGTATCCGTATAGAAGTGTTGGATTAGTACCATCTATTTCCAACCCTTTTTTCATTGTGATGAATATAGGTACTTTTGTTCCATCTTTTGATGTAAACCATTCTTGACGTGTCTCATAAAAGTCACTGTCAAAATCAACTTTCGGCTGACGGAATATTTCTGATTCCATACTCTCTGTATCTAAAGAATAAATAGTGGAAGGTCTTGTAAATGAAGTAAAAGAATAAAATCCTTGTTTATCTAATTTCTTACCACCGACACCACCACAACTACCAATGCCTGGCAATGCTAGATCAGAAATGTATTTTCCATTGGGTTCGAGTACTTTGATTAAAGAACTTGCATTATGCATATAACTGCAAAACATCTTTCCTCCTACTATTGATGCGCTGCGTAAAGCATCGTCACTTTCGGCAACTATAGTTTTCCAATTTGATTTACTTGGATCATTTGCATCGATAGAAATTATCTTTTTCTTAGGTGCCTCCTCATTAGTCAACACTAATAAATTTGACCCATCATTATCGATGAGGGAATAATCATTATCAAAAGTAGTCACGACAGGAATTACTGTGGTCATCGACTTATCTAAATCAACAATATGCATTCCATTACCACTTGTAGATTCACTAGTAGATATAATTAAATATTTTTCATCATCTGTAGTTCCTGCATATGCATTACGTTGAGGCGCATCAGGACTTTCAAATATTAATAGATCTTCCGATTGAAGTGTATTCAGTTTATGGTAATACACTTTATGATATTCGTTCTTAGCAGATAATTCGTTGCCATCTTTTGGCGTAGGATATTTACTATAGAAAAATCCATCCTTGTACCAAGATAAACCTGAGAATTTGATCCATTCTACTTTATCATCTAACAAATTTCCCGTAGTCATGTCTTTGATATATGCAGTTCTCCAATCAGATCCACCTTCAGATACTGCATAAGCCAAATATTTTCCAGAGTTGTCAAATGATATAGCACCAAGAGATGCTGTTCCGTCATCAGAAAACTTATTAGGATCTAATGCTACATTTCCTTCCGACTTTATATCACTAGATGAATACAATACACTCTGATTCTGTAGTCCATCATTTTTGAAATAATAATATTTTCCTCCCTCTTTGAATGGTGAAGAATATTTTTCATAATTCCAAAGTTTCTCTAGTCGCTTAGAAATGTCTTCTCTAAATGGAATTTGTGATAAATAACCAGAAGTAACTTTATTCTGCTCAGTCACCCAAGCGATGGTTTCGTCAGAGTTATCATCTTCTAACCATCTATATGGATCCGATATATCTGTACCATGATAATTTTCAATAGTATCTAATTGCTTAGTCGTAGATGGATAATTCACAGTAATAGTTGGGTTAGTAATTGCACTTTTTTCAGTGTTACAAGAACAGTAAAGAAGGCACATTCCAAAAAATATAAATAAGTCTCTTTTCTTCATCAGTTACTATGGTTTAAAAGATACATAATTGCTCATATTGTAAGGGTAAAGCTTTGCAAAAGTAATATTTTTTTAATTCTAGTATTTATAGCTATTAACTCAGGATAAAAGGATCTGAAATTCGTATATTTTCTTACTATTTTAGATCAATTTCTTCTATCCATTAGGCAGATTGAAAATTTAATTAAATTTGAATTAACTATTAAACTTCCCAAGTATGAATAAAATTTTAACTCTACTCACTATTATTCTTTTTTGTATTGAGATCAATGCTCAGCAAAATCCAATGTCAACATCACATATTGATAGAGATATCAAGGCTGAATTGAGATCGTCGCTGACCGCTGATTCTAGAGCGGCTAATCTATCAGTTGAAAATATAGGACCTACCATATTTAGTGGCCGTGTAACTGATATAGATGTTAATCCAAACGATGCAAGTGTATTTTTAGTAGCCTACGCATCTGGTGGGTTATGGAAGACTGAAAACAATGGTAACTCATTTACGCCATTGTTTGATGATCAGGCGAGTATGACTATAGGTGATATCTATGCAGATTGGACGAGTGGAACAATATGGGTAGGAACTGGAGAAGTGAATAGTAGTAGGTCGTCATATGCTGGTACTGGTATATACAAGAGTACTGACTGGGGAGTGACATGGACATGGAAAGGTCTCCCTGAGAGTCATCATATATCTAGAGTACTAGTAGATCCTAATGATAGCAATATTGTATATGTAGGTGTATTGGGTCACCTCTACTCTACTAACCCTGAGCGTGGGGTCTACAAGTCTATGGATGGTGGGAGTACATGGAGTAAAATATTATATGTAGATGATAATAGTGGAGCGATAGATCTAATTATGGATCCTAGTGATCCAAATATACTATATGCAGCGTCTTGGGATCGAATCAGGTATGCATGGGATTTTCAGGAGGCTGGTAAAGGCTCAGGTATACACAAATCATTAGATGGGGGAGATACATGGATGAAGGTTTCTGCTTTAGATAGTGGGTTTCCTGATGGTGAAGGTACGGGACGTATCGGTCTTACTATAGCCGAGATAGACGGCCAAAATAAAGTATTCGCTATCGTAGATAATTACAATAGAAGATCTTTAGATGAAAAGAAAGATGATTCTAAACTAGATAAGGACAAACTTAGAGTAATGTCATCGAAGCAATTCGGCTCGTTAGATAACGATAAATTAGAGCGTTTCTTAAGAGATAATGAATTTCCTGATAAACATACTGCTGAAAGCGTTAAAACTCAAGTGAAGGCAGAAAATCTAAAACCGATAGCATTAGTAGAATATCTAGAAACGGCTAATTCGTTACTTTTTGATACTCCAGTGATCGGAGCCGAAGTATATGTCAGCGTTGATGGTGGTAATAAATGGACTAAGACACATGATGGATATCTTGATGGCGTGTTTAATTCATATGGATATTACTTCGGCATGATAGAAGTAGCACCAGACAACCCTAATCAGCTTTATATTATGGGAGTACCGATTTTGAGGTCAGATGATGGAGGAGTCAATTGGACTAATGCTGGAGGAGATAATGTTCATGCCGATCATCATGCGCTATGGCTCAATCCTAAAAGACCTGGCCATATTATCAATGGTAACGATGGAGGTATCAATATCAGTTACGATGCTGGTGAAAAGTGGAGTAAATGTAATAGTCCTGCAGTTGGACAATTTTACTATATCAATGCAGATATGGATACACCGTATAATGTATATGGAGGAACTCAAGATAACGGTGTATGGGTAGGAAGTCATAACTATCATGAAGGAACAAGCTGGCATGCCTATGGACAATATCCTTATAAATCTATAATGGGTGGTGATGGTATGCAAGTACAGATTGATAATAGAGATAACAATACAGTCTATACTGGATATCAGTTTGGTAACTATTTTAGAATCAATAAAGAAGAAGGTAAAAGGGCTTATATCACTCCTAAGCATGAGTTAGGTGATAGGCCATATAGATGGAACTGGCAATCCCCTATCTATCTGTCAAAGCATAATCAAGATATCTTATACATGGGATCTAACAAATTGCATAGATCGATGAACCAAGGTGAAGATTTTATAGAGATCTCAGGAGACTTGACCAACGGTGGAAGGAAAGGTGATGTGGCGTATGGCACGCTTACATCTGTACATGAGTCCGATCTTGAGTTCGGCCTTATATATACAGGGAGTGATGATGGTCAAGTCAATGTTACTAAAAATGGTGGATATACTTGGGAGAACATAAATATGGGACTTCCCTCTAATCTATGGGTGAGTCGTATCCAAGCATCTTCTCATGATAAGGCTAAGGTATATCTATCATTGAACGCTTATAGGTTCGATGATTTCAATTCTTATGTCTATAAGTCTGCAGACTACGGAGTGACCTGGATTGAGATAGGAAATAATCTACCTGTGGAGCCAGTGAATGTAATCAAGGAAGATCCAGCAATGGCTGGATTACTCTATGTCGGTACTGATCATGGAGTATATGTAAGCTATGATGATGGAATGAAGTGGAGTCGTATACTTGATGATATGCCACAGACGCCGGTACACGATTTAGTGATACAGCCAGTGGCCAATGATCTACTGGTAGGTACACATGGAAGATCTATATATAAAGCCAATATCACTAATCTACGTGCGTTGAAAGATCACGACAACTCTCTAAAGATATTTGCCATCGATGATGTAAAGTATAGTTCAAGACAAGGTAGTCAACGCTCGAAGTACAGAGATGCCTATGAGCGAAAGATTATCTATGATGTATACAGCCCAAATGCAAGTGTAGTTGAATTAGAATTATCTACAGCTAAAGGAAAAACACTGCTACAGAAATCTATAGACCTAAAGAAAGGTCTTGCATCCTACGAATATGATATGTCCATAGATGCTAAAAAATCTAAGGACCTAGAAAAGTATCTTAATGATGGAAAGTCTGAGGACGAAGAGGTGAAAGTCGAACGTGCGGACAATGACAAGGTATATTTGCAGAAAGGTGAGTATATAATCAAATTGACTAATGGTAAAGGAATGATAAGTGAGCAGACGGTTATGATTAAGTAAAACAACCTTGTTCTAAGTTTATAAAATTTATACTTTAGAGATATGAAATATCCGAATCTATTTAAAGCATTCCTTCTCAATTTGGTATGTAATCAATGCAAAAGTTGGAGGTAATTGTTTAAGCCTCGGCCCTTTTTTAGTGTTGATAAAACGAAGTAGTTTTTTAATAGAGTTGAAATATAACTTTGAAGATTAATTATAGATTAACGATTAATTTAATTTGATACTTCGAAACTAAATCCTTTAGTTTTAGTTAGAAGAGTATGAAATACTTAATCATACTTTCTCTCATGACATCATGGAACACATCTCATATTTTGTTCGATTTCAATATTGAATCAGATCTGTCAGATTGGACTATCGTCAATGATGGTGTTATGGGTGGTGTCTCTCAGAGTGATTTGATAATCAATGCTGATGGGAATGCTCTTTTCTCTGGTAAAGTATCACTAGACTATAATGGTGGTTTTGCATCTGTAAGATACAACCCGAGCACCATCGATGTGAAGGGTTATTCTAAATTGGTAATACGCTGTAAAGGTCCTGCAAATACATACCAAGTAAGAGCAAAGTCTTCAAGAAGAGAAAGACATTCCTATATAGAATATATAAATGTCTCAGAAAATTGGCAAGAAATCGAAGTGGACATGGCTATGATGTATCCCGCATTTAGAGGCTATGAAATGGATATGCCAAACTATCCCAAAGCAGTGCTAGATGAGTTTGCGATCCTTATCGGAAATAAGAGGTATGAAGAATTTGAATTGGAGATAGATTGGATTGAATTAAGGTAGTTAGGAAACTATTTTTATCCCATTACTTGTCCCTATCCTACTAACACCTAAGTCTATGTAGGTTTGCGCAGTATATTTGTCTTTTATTCCTCCTGAGGCTTTTATTTTGACTTTATCACCAACGATATTCTTCATGAGTTGAACATGATTTAAGCAAGCTCCAGCCGCTCCAAAGCCAGTTGAAGTCTTGATATAATCATAGCCTTCTCTCACGGCAATATTACAGGCTTGGACTATTTCTTTATCAGATAGATAACAAGTTTCCAATATTAGCTTGAGGCATACGTCTTCTGCAATCACTCTTGACATGGCTAGTTCTGCCTCGATGTCTTTAATGAGTCCTGATTTAATATACCCTACATTGAGTACCATATCTATCTCGTCAGCTCCTGTATCTACTAGGAGACTAATTTCATTAAGTTTAGCATTTAAGGTACTACTACCTAAAGGAAATCCGGCTACTACAGCTATCTTAACCTCTGTATGACCCAGTAATGCCAAAGCATGATGCAAATAATTACCGTTGATGCATACTGCATAAAAGTTATGTTTTATGGCTTCTTGACATAGTTTGGTGATGTCCTCTAACGTGGCTGTAGGTTTTAGATTAGTGTGATCTATATATTGATTTAACATAGAGTTGATTGTATCATGAGTGAACAATGTAAATGATTAATGTAATATATTTAGCTTCGAAATTAAGAACTTTTTCATTCAACTAGTTTCTAAGTTTAACTATAATTAGTTAACATTAAAAATGAAATCTTATGTAATATATACCGCTTCAAGAATGGCGTACTTCCAAAAGATAGTGGACATCTAGATTGTTTTTACAATCATACTTGTCATTTTCAGCTAGTAACTTATCTTCTAGCAAATTTTAATCTGTGAAGAAACTATTTAATTCTAGATTTTAATTTTTCGTTTTATAATTTGACATCTTATAAAAAAGAAAGAGTCTATCTGGATTAGATAGACTCCTTCGAAAGCATGCAATACTTTACTTCGTATAATTTGACTATTGAGTTCTAATTCTTTCCAGGATTCCACCATTATCTATTACTACTTCGGCATCAGCAAATCCTCTATTGATAGCTCTAATTTTAGCAGATTGAGCTCCTTCTATATCGTGAAATCCACTCAAAATAAATATCGTCCATTCTCCTTTTGTCCATTGTTCGATTTCACCTAATTGTTTAGCAGTTTTGATGTCAAACCAAATAGGATCTTCGTATGAAGCTAATCTAACTTTATATTGTGTTCCTTGTTTCTTTGTTGAAGAGTAGTTAGAACCATTGTAGTTATATTCTTTACCGGCTATAAAAAGTTCGATATCTGCTGACTCTAGTGACTCAGAGGTTATAAATGCATCAGAATATCCTTGTGCTTTTATATTACTTAAAACTTTTTTCGCCTCGTGTTTATCTGTAAAGTAACCTAGCTTTATCTTAGTATACGATTGACTATAAATCTTGTAGATATTGCCATACTTAATCAAACTTTTATAGTCATCAACATTTCCTTTACTCCTAGATAATGATGCGAGCTGAATGAAATAAGCAGTACTTGCTGCGGGCAGAAGATCACCATAAGATACTCTTTTAGCACCATGCATACTGATATCAGATGTCAAAGATTTAGATTCTGAAATTTCTGTAATCACTTCATTTGACAAAAGTTTATTAATTTTTACATTAGTCACTCCCTCTTGATTAATTACAATTTCGTCCTTGGCTGGCAATTTATTTTCGGAAGTCTTATCTATTTTAGCTACAGTTTCTCTATTGTATGGAACAGCTAATATTCTACTTAATTCTTCGTTATCAGCTACCATGATGGAAACCCCTACTTCTTGCTCTTCAACTGCTATTGCTGTAGTTGTTACTCTATCGTTTCGATTTTCTGAATCTTCTATTAAGTCAGTATTTTCAATCATATCTAGATGATTGTCATTTAACTTTTTCTCTCCTACGATAGATAATATCTCTGTAGAAACATCAGTAGGATCTACTTTACTAGCGACAAAACTTTTTCTTGCTATCGCTTCAGGATTTTTTGCAGATATTATTTTGATATTAGTTATTTCATTATCAGCAACCAGATGTAATGAAGATTGATTATTAACTTTAGCTAATTCGTTTGACGAAGGAGCATATTTGCCATCTAATTCAATGGCTTTAGGGACCTCAACACTATTATAAATGTTATTAATACTATAGAGTATCTTTTCTTTAGTGGGTACACCAAAGTATATATCATCACTTCCTCGACCACCTAACCTATTAGATGAAAAGTACAAAATATTATTTCCTTGCTTTAACGAAGGATAGTAATCATCGCCAGGCGAATTGATTCCGTTTCCAAGATTTAATGGATAAGTCCATTTTCCCATAACCATATCAGTTATGAATAAATCATATCCTCCCATTCCTGCGTGATAGTCAGATGCAAAGTAAAGATTTGCACCATCGTAAAAAGGAGTAATTTCATTACCTGCTGAATTTACTTCTGCGCCTAGATTTTCTGGTTCAGTCCAATTTCCTTTTTTGTTATAAGATACATATAAATCATATCCACCGAATCCACCTTGTCTATTCGATGAGAAATATAAAACATTTCCATCAAATGCTAAATGGGGAAAAGCCGAAGAACTATTCACTTCATTATACTTAAATGGCACTTCATTGATAAAGTCACCACTGTCTATAACTTGAGCAAAGTAAATCGTATAGTCTTCGTTTTTATCAACTAAAGGTTTATGATTATTAATTACATTAGAAGTTGTGAAAGCACATAATTCTTCTTCTATAGCATAGCTGATAAAACCAACTCCATGTTGTATTTTAAGCGCAGATCTTAATGGTATACTTTCTACACCTTCCTTTTTGATATATAATCTACACCCATCTACCCCTGCCACAGGATCATTGTCTCTAAAAGATGTGAACACCATATCATCGCCATAAAACTTCATAGCGATATCTGATTGCTTACTATTGCACTCATCTAGTATTAACTCATATCGAGACTGTTCTCTCATAAGGTTGAGAGCAAAATCACAGCTAAGTATAAAGTGCTCTGCTATGTCTGTATTCACTTCTTTATACTTACTATAATATAAAGATGCTCTATGATATTCAGCAATATTTTTCAATAAGTGACCGAAGTATAAGTTGTACACTACTGGTACATCTGTACTTGTCATTGCTATTTCGTACCATTCTTTTGATTCTAGTACCCTATTAGTTCGACGCAGACACTCTGCGATTTGAAGCTTAAGTACATTTCTTTCTGGATACTTCTCTAAAGCTTTAACATAGGTATCGTAAGCTTCGTCATAGGCTTTAAGCTCAAATTGCTTATTAGCCTTTTTGATAATCTTCTGAGCAGTAACTGTCGTTGAAAGACTAATCATTAAGAATAAAAGCAATAGTTGTAGTTTTCTAGTAATCATGAGTCATTTAATTGATTATGAAGATAAGTAGTTCTATCTTAGTTACTTATCTGATATATGTCATGTTTAATAACATATTCAAAGATATGAAAACTATTAAATACTAGGTAACTATATATGTTAAATTATTTACATATGTTAGTATCATAATAGGTAATCTAAATTAAATTCTCGTGTTACAAGAGCGATTTTAGATATTTGTTTAAAGCATATTTTTATTAAATATGAAATTAAGCAGAAAATCTGATATTGTTTATGGCTAGATATAATTCATTATCTTGCCCTATATACAGAACACATATTAGAATATACTTATGAAGACATTCATTCAAATACAACTGCTAGCTAAGATTCTAATTGCTATATGTATTGCTGGTCCTTTATGTGCGCAGTCATTAAATCATGTACAGGGTAATATCATGATTTCTATTGATTTAGAAGCTACACCTAATTATCTCACGTATCAGTTGTCTAGATCTATGGGTATGGAATTAGATCTCGATTTTGAGCAAGTAGCTTCTGTACCTCTTAATGTTTGGTTACTGAAATTTGACCATAACACGATAAATGAAATTCGTCTACTACAAAAAGTGAAGTCTCTGTCAGGAGTGAATCATGCTCAATATAATCATGTTATCAAGTTAAGGAATACGCCGAATGATTCAAGATTCAACGAGCAATGGCAGTATATCAATACAGGTGCAAGTACTGGAACAGAGGGAGCTGATTTAGATATGGATTTAGCATGGGATATAGCCACGGGAGGTCTGACAGCACAAGGTGATACTATCGTAGTGGCAGTAATAGATGACGGTATCGATCCTAATCACGAAGACCTCAAGGATAATCTCTGGAAAAACTATGCGGAGATTCCTAATAATGGAATCGATGATGATAACAATGGATACATAGACGACTTTCTAGGTTGGAACAGTATTGAGGACAATGATAATATAGACAATGACGATCACGGTACGAGTGTTTCAGGAATTATAGGAGCCAAAGGAAATAATGGTATTGGTGTAGCTGGGGTAAACTGGAACGTGAAGATTATGACGATTAATGCTATTCCTGCCCCAGAATCAGGTGTGGTAGCTGCCTACTCATATATATGGACACAGCGGAAAAGATATAATGACACTAATGGTTTAGAAGGTGCTTTCGTAGTTGCAGCAAATTCTTCATTTGGTCTAGGAGTTTCAGCGGAGGATACCCCTATTTGGTGCGACTTCTATAATGTAATGGGTGAAGAAGGCATTGTAAGTGCTGGAGCGACAAGCAACTCAGGGGTAGATGTAGACGTAATCGGTGATGTGCCATCTAATTGTACTAGTGACTACCTTATTGTAGTGACAAATATGACATGGGATGATGAAAAAAGGAATGCTGCTGGATATGGAGCAAGTAGCGTAGATCTTGGTGCTTATGGTCAAAATGTATTTACAACGTATAGAAATAAAAGCTATAGTAGCTCATTTGGTGGAACATCTGCCGCTACTCCTCATGTAACTGGAGTCGCAGCTCTACTCTACTCTATGGATTGTGATGAACTGATAACTGAAGCTAAGAACAATCCATCCGGAGCGGCTTTAGCTGTCAAAAATTATATACTTGATGGAGTTGTACCAAATGAGTCTTTGCTAGGAATAACTACTAGTGAAGGTAAATTGAATGCTGCCAACACATTACAATTAGGAGTGAACGCTTGTAGTGACTGTCCGCCTCCGATTGCATTTACAGTAGATAATACGACGCCCTTTTCTGCTGAAATTAATTGGTCAGTTGTAGATGGAGCGAGTAGTTATGATCTTAGGTATAGAGAAAAAGGGGCTTCTAATTGGGAAGAGATTTCTAGTGTTTCTCCATCATATTCATTAGGTAGCTTACTAGCCTGCAGTACTTATGAAGTGGGATTAAAATCAAATTGTACATTTGGCAATAGTGATTTTGGCTTTGCTCAAAATGTATTGACTACGGGTTGTTGTGAATTGCCAGAATTAATATCGCCGGATAGTGAAGGAGATAATGTCTTTTTTATTTGGAGTGAAGACGAATTCGTATCTACTTACTTGTTTGAGTATAGATTGCTTGGTTCAGAAGAGTGGATCTCAGAGACATTAACAGAAAATAACTATGTATTGACTGAGGTGACACCTTGTATTTCATATGAAGCAAGACTAACCTCCATGTGTGTTGACTTCAATTCTGAATCTGAAATAAGTGATATCATCGTCTTTACCACGGAGTGTGGATCATGTACTGGATCTGGATATTGCTCATTGGAAGATGTGCTTGATAATGGATCAGAGTGGTTGGATAGTATTGCGATAGGCGACATAATGTTTAAAAGCGGAAAAGATGAGAATGCATATGGTAACTATCTAGGAGGACCAAGTACTAGTTTGTTCCGAGGGAGTTTAGTGCCTTTAACATTAGTGCCTGGATTTACATCTACTGTGTATGATGAATACTTCACGGTATGGATAGATTGGAACAATGATGAGATGTTTGATGAGGAGACCGAGTTAGCCTTCGAATCAACAGAACCTTCTAGTCAAGAGATTAATGGTACGCTTTTCGTTCCAGAGACTGCTAATCTAGGGAGTACTCGAATGCGTGTGATTATGAATTTTGATACGAAACAAGGTCCTTGCGGTCCTGGAACTACTGCATTTAGATTTGGTGAAGTTGAAGATTACTGTGTTGAGATAACTAATATCAATTCGACGAATAATGTATTAGATGGTTTAGAGATATCTCTTGTAAGTAATCCCATTGTTGAGGCTATCAATTTTGATATCATTAGTGAGTCATCTATTGAACTTAGAGCTGGAGTGTATATGATTGATGGCAAGCTAGTACTATCTGAAACATGGATTACTTCTGCAGGAAATACTAGTCATACTTTGGATGCTACGCAACTTTCTAGCGGATTGTACCTTGTCAATGTCACCGATGGCAATAGATCGAGTACTTATAAGATTATTATACTCTAAAGGTGCCTTTCTTTTGAAAATCTTGATGAGCATTTCTTGCACAAAATTAAATAACATTAATCTTATAATACATTATTTAACGTTGAATTAGATATTCTGTGTTTAACTAAATAGTCGAGTGATATTGTGCTTTTACAATTACAATATAGTAGGTAAATGAAGCGCTTGGCTATAAGGCAGTACGATAATTGCTAGATTTAGTTATGCAAATGTTAGCTATGTGTCTTTTTAAGAATATAATTTGGATTATTTACTTAATGATTTGATTTGCGATTATAAATAGTGTTATATTTTTTATTTATAAAAATTATTAATCGTAAGTTGTAAGTTAACCCTTCCCATTTTACGAGTTTATAGCCATTTAGTATTCGAGATTTATTTAGATTTGGTTATTTGATTAAGTAAAATAGCTCATTAACTTTCGTTAATGAGCTATTTATTATTTATGCGATATTTAAATTTGATATAACTCTATAGTGATTGAGAATCAGAACTATTGTTGGATGTGACTATCAATTTTCCTTTCGTCTAGATATTGTTTTCGTTTATTTAAATCCATTAAGGTTATGACCAGTAAATGTTTTTGGAAATTCATCTATACCGGTAAAACCAAGTTTGTTGTTTCTACCCTCTTGCGGCACATAAGCGGTACCAAAGATATAATCCCAACAAGCCAAGGTTAATCCAAAATTAACTCCATAGTATCTCTCTGATGGGAGATCTTGTGTATGATGCCAAATGTGCATTTCAGGACTATTGAAAACTTTTCGCATGAAAGGACCCAAGGCTACTGAACTTACTGCCGCAAGTCCTAGAATAATTGTGCTTTGTAAAATGATACTTGGTTCTAGTACGAGGTTAACATCAAATAAACCACCAGCGACCACGATGCCGATCAATGCGCCTAAGATACCACCTGTTATTCTACCGCTTACTGTGATATTGCTATGATTGAAATGACCCCAAGCTAAAGTAAAGATATGGATAATGAAAAAATCATGTAACCCAATACCTAGCAAGGCAAGTGGTAAATACTCTAGCGTTCGATATATAATATTCTCCATCCAGTGATATCTCAAATGCGCAGCAAATCCCATTTCCGCCACAGAGTGATGTACTTTATGGAATTCCCACAAACGATCTGATCTATGTAATAATCGATGTACCCACCACTGAACAAAATCTCGTACAAAGAAGCCGATCACTAATATTAACCATAAGGGCCAACCATTCATAGGGTTACTCGCTTGTAAATTAAATCCACTGATAGCAATAATACTATCGTTGAATAGATTGACTATTACGTCAGATGCTGCATTATAGATAATAAGAGAGAAGATGAAAAAGTTGAAAAACATATAGAAACCATCCAACCAAAAATCTTTACGCAGTACTTCTTGTTTTTTACGCCAAGGAATGATTACTTCTAAAACAAGGAAAAAAAAGGAAACTATGATCAACCACCAGAAATAAGATTTCCATGTCGGGTTGGTAATGTCATTCCAAAGGTAGCTTGCATAACCACCGTATCCATTGAGAAATATGTCTATGTATTTTTCCATAATTCAAATATATAATATACTTTCTAAAATATATGTTACCAATGTTACATAAACCTGATCTACTTACTAAGAACTACATTACAAATTCATGGCTTATTATATCAAGCATGAATCATAAAAAATGAGAGTTAACCGCGAAGCATTAATCACGCTCTATTTTTGGAAAACTGATCTGTAATTCAACTAGAATCTACCTGTATCATCATCACTATTGGCTACGGCATAAAATGTTTCAATACTTTCAAAATATACTTGATAAGCTTCTAAATTGTCTTGAAAGGTAAAAAAATTGGCTGTAAGCCTTATTTTTTCAGCTTTAAATACAAAATTGCATTAGAAGGTACCACATTATAAATTAAAATCGATTATAGTCTGCAAAATTTAAATTGTACTTTATATTTTAAATTTTAAAGCTTTTACACATGTCATTTTTATACTCTATTTGCTTACGACATATTCAAAGCTTTTCAAATTTTAACTTTAATAATTGATAAACAATCATTCTTTTATGAAGTTTACTTTTTCTGTGTTTTTTACGATATTAATTATTTCAGCAGCTTTCTGCGAGGATTAGTTTACTGTTGATTTTTACAAGATAACTGATGGATACGTAATCTATGCGGACAATAATGAGCTATACGCAGGATCTGTAAAGGTGGATATTGACCTCAAGAACTTGCAATCTTCTAAAGGGAATCATAAAGTATTTGTGATTCCACCTAAAGTAAATAATTACGAAATTAATAGAGTAAATATTTTAGATAATAGAAAGAGCAGTAATTTTCATGTCAATACTTTAGCTGGAATTGGAGATCATACTCAAACTGATTATGACTATGAATACCCTTATGATCTGCCCTATGAATCTGGAGTTACTTATACAGTTATGTTGGTTTGCAGTGGTTATTATTCTCATGCGCGTCAGTATGCTTTGGATTTTAATATATCTGCAGAATATACACACCTATCTAGAGCCAGCTCAAAAGTTAGAAAACTGGATCATGTAACACAAGTACAATATATTGTTTCAAGTGGTAATGTAGGTTGGACCTCAGGTGCACATTTGCACTTCGAAGTTTTTATGATGAATTTAGACAAAAGGATTATATTGCCAACGAAATTTAAGCTGTCCATGAATATTCCTATGCAAGAGTTAGTAGAGCAGGAATCTTACAAAAAGAAGTATTAATATAAGTAAATTATTGAATGCAAAATCAATAGATTTATATTAATTAAATTCGCAATATGAAAATAGCAGTTATAGGAGGAGGTGCAGCAGGATTTTTCGCTGCGATATCGGTAAAAGAACATCATCCAAAATCTGATGTTCATCTACTCGAGAAGACCAATAAACTACTTAGTAAAGTAAGAATATCTGGAGGAGGTAGATGTAACGTAACTAATGGCTGCGAAAATATAAAACAACTCACTGCTGGATATCCTAGAGGCGCTAAGCAACTAAAAAAAGCGTTCCAAGTATTTGACAATAAAGATACTTGGCTATGGTACGAATCTAGAGGAGTGACACTTAAAACAGAGCTAGATAATCGAGTGTTTCCTACATCAAATAATTCTCAGTCTATCATCGATTGTTTGCAAAATGAGATTAGTAGATTAGGTATTACTATCATAGAGAATGCTAGAGTTACAGCGATCACTGAAGGAGATGATACTTTAGTTCTCACTATCAAAAGCGAAGAATTAATTTTTGATAAAGTGATCGTAGCTTGTGGAGGTTCGCCTAAGAAAAGCGGTTTATATTGGTTGGAGTCATTGGGACATAAAATAGAAAACCCTGTACCCTCACTTTTTACATTTAATATGCCTAATGAGTCGATTACAGAACTTATGGGTGTAGTTGCTTCTAATGCGACAGTTAATGTACAGGGCACCAAGTTGAGATCATCAGGTCCATTACTGATAACCCATTGGGGTATGAGCGGCCCGGCAATACTAAAGCTCTCTGCACATGGTGCACGCATATTGAGTGATAGGCAATATTCTTTTGTAGCTCAAGTAAACTGGATAAGTATAAGTAATAATGAAGATGTTTCTGAGGCGTTGAGAGTGCTTGCAGCTAAACATAGCAAGAAGCATATATCTAATATTAAGCCATTCGGATTACCTACTAGACTTTGGGATTATATACTGAGAAAGTGTGAAATTCCTCTAGAAAAATCTTGGGGAGATATAGGCAAAAAACAAATCAACAAATTAGTTACTCACCTTACCAATGATATATATAATGTGAAAGGGAAAACAACATTCAAAGAGGAGTTTGTCACTTGCGGTGGAGTAAGTTTAGAGAGCATTGATATAAATACGATGCAGAGTCGACACGTGCCAAATTTATATTTCGCTGGTGAAGTGATGAATATAGATGGAATTACGGGGGGGTATAATTTTCAAGCAGCTTGGACTACGGCATTTATAGCAGGGAAGCTAGGCTAGAACCGATAGTATCTTTTTACAAGATTGCTATTAAAAAAATTTAATTTGTGAGTGATTTTGTTCTTTCAGTATTGACTACAGTAGGTCAAAAAGATTCCTTACTCCTGGGCTCCTACCTACATTGAATGCTTCAGCAAAATCTACTCTAATCGACCTAGCATTTGTCTTGTCCTTAGCCTTAATATATTCAAAGAAATTTTTAGAAGAAATCGGTGTTGATGGCCAACTTTTCTCTTCTTCTGTTTCAGTATAAAATTGTGAATTAAAAGCTTGGATACACTCTAATTTCTTGTCCATGTATGGAGTAATATCGACGACGAAGTCTGGCTCTAAATTCTTATCTTGTATATAGTGATACACGGCTCTTGGTCTCCATGGTTCTAGTCCATCGATGTCAATTTTAACCAATCCTGAATGAAAGCATGCGTCTGATACTAGCTTTGCTCCTTTGCCATGATCTGGATGTCTGTCATTTATTGAGTTAGCCAATACAATATCAGGCTTATATTTCCTGATCACCTTTGCTACGGCCAACAAATTCTCTTTATTATGGCTAAAAAATCCATCTGGCAAACCGAGATTTTCTCTAACTACAGCACCCATGATTTTACGCGAATTTTCGGCTTCTATTAATCTTAATTCTCCGCTACCTCTACTGCCTAATTCCCCTTGTGTAAGATCTATGATACCTACTGTATATCCAGCTTCCATGTGCTTTATCAAAGTGCCACAACATGATAACTCTATATCATCCGGATGTGCTCCAAAAGCTAGAATATCTATTTTCATAACAATTATTATTTTTTTATTATTTATTGTAACCTAATAGGTTGGTTCACAATTTATTTTTTGTAACGTTTTCACTTTATAGTAACAATATCAAGTTGTAATTTGTTGTTCCATTAATGAAGATGGAAAATTAAATTTTAAGTTCTTCTGATTTGAAACGTAGAAATCTTTGTAAATTCAGTTTAGTTGTGGCGCATTACACGTTTTTACTTTGAAATCACTTTCATATTACTATTGCCCAATACTTTTTGCGTGGAGTATTGCACTTGTGTTTGTT
>MDSX01032222.1_pt1 | contig 19057 bp, 25 predicted proteins | sample 811141 | NCBI WGS metagenome assembly MDSX01 (sample SAMN05326642, study PRJNA326480) | marine metagenome | isolation source: seawater | place: Atlantic Ocean: South East | collected 2010 | reverse complement strand
GTGTCCTGTTTTCTCATTTCCGTGTCCAGTCACGTCCCAATAACTAAAGAAAGTTACCTTAACGTTCATGAGCGCGGATTTAACATCATCAAACTGAGACTTTCTGATGATTGCTTCAACCTTTTTCATAAAAATAATTGATTTATTTAATATGTACAAACATACAAAGCATTTGCACAGACATCTTTTACTAAATCAATTAGATAGGTTTTATGTTTTTTATGTTTAATACTCTAGATATGCGATTAGTGCTTAGTCTAGACACTATTCCAGTGGCGGAGTATTCATTTCCGTCTGTGTCTTTTCCTTTGACTGTCTCATTAAAGTTTTCGTCTATCTTTTTAGTATAGTCAGAGCTATAAAAAGATATATTATCATTGCTACGTTTGAATCTTATTGATTTCTTATAATGATCGGAGAAAACTTGCATTATTATAGGATAATTTTAATTATTTATCGTTAAATTTAAGCAGTTCATTGAGACTAGCGTGTTAATTTTTAACTTAATATGTTTATAAATTATTATTGCCTTTTTCATTTATTTTTTCTATCAATTTACGCACGTTTTCAGATATATCATACGTATGTAATTCACCAACAGATCCCTCTTCAATTATTTTAAATCTGTATATTGAACCACTTAAAGTTCTAAACTTACCTCGAGTAGAGTCCTCGTTTAATTCAAATATTTCAGATACTACATTAGTGCTTAAAGTTCCACATATAAATCTAAGTCCAACAGTCGGGCGAGTTATACACGATCCTTTATATACCATTCCGTTCTCTATTGAAATGGAAGTTCCAGTATCCCTAGAGCATGTTGCCATCATTCCTTTAAAAGTCCTTACTGTTTTCATATTATTGTTTATAATAAAATACTGATTTTGCCGGTTTAAGTTTTTAAACTTTAAGATTTATATTAGTATAATAACGTATCTATAAATATTATATATGAAAGAAGTAAAAATAGGATTCTTTTCAGATACTCACACTCTACATAAACAGTGGAGAAAAAACTTTATAAATTTTGATAAAGGAGAGAAAATAAAAAAAGACTGGTCTAAGTTAGATATTTTATGTTTTACCGGAGATTGTTCATCTATAGGCAGATCTAATGAGATTCTTGATTTCATGACCTGGTTCAACGATCAGCCTGCTAAAGAAAAAGTTATGATATCAGGAAATCATGATTTTTTCTTTGATACTATATACAGAAGTCACAAAAGAAGAAGCAGCTGGGAGACGTGTCCTGAAGATGAAGTTAAGGAAATGCTTTTAACTTTTCCAAAAATTCATTACTTAAACGATAGCTCAGTAAATTTGTTTGGACTAAATATTTGGGGAAGTCCAGTCCAGCCTGCATTCAATAACTGGGCTTTCAATAAAAATAGAAACACGATCGTAAAATTAAACGGCGACGTTGAGTATTATGACCAAAACATTTTTAATGGAATAGAAGACCATTGGAAGCTAATACCTGAAAACGTTGACATATTATTATCTCATGGTCCTCCATATGGATATAATGACTCGATATCAAGCGCTTCAGTTAGACCTGGGGAAAATCCTAAGGTCGGATGTGCAGACCTTAAATCAGCAATACAAAGAGTAAAACCTAAAATCGTAGCGTATGGACATATTCATGAAGCGTATGGAACTATAGAGGAAGATGATATTACTTATATTAATTGTAGTTCGTTAGATGAGCATTACAATCCTATAAATAATCCTATATTTAAAATATTAACAGTTAAAAATGAATAGTAGTATCATGTCTTACGTCTTTTATTTAGTTATAGTAGTAGGTGTAGTATTAGGAATATGTTTAATTATTGCTATATTATATGCTATAGCAATAATATGCATATTTTTATCATGTATCTTTGTAAAAAGTATAAAAGGCATTTTCTAGTCTTAGTTATATATAAAATTCAATAAAGAGCAGTAATGCTATGAATAAATAAACAAAAGAAAACCTTTTATATAATGGGAAAGTATATCAAAAAGATTAACGAGCAAGCATTAGCACCTTCAAGAGAGAAAGAAAGAATTAAAACTCCGGCTAAACCGGGTAAGAAGTCTCCAACTAAGCCAAGAAGAAAGTTTCCACTTAGAAGAGATAAACCTAGCACTGAACCTAATCCTATAGCTGCGTTTGATGATACATCAGCTCCATCTAGAGAAAAGGAAAGAATTAAGACTCCAGCTAAACCAGGTAGAAAGTCTCCAGCTAAGCCAAGAAGAAAGTTTCCACTTAGAAGAGATAAACCTAGTACTACGCCGAAGCCTATAGCTACTGCAGACGATGTTTATAACAGATTTATGGACGAGTTAAGAGCATCAGGAGGAACAATTAAATTTGATATACAAAAACTAAAAAGTAAATACGGAGTTAGCGAGAAAGAAATAGTTAAAGGGTTTGATCAATTTATATACGAAGCTTCGTTAGAAGATAACCCAGGCCTACCTGATGGATATAGATCAGACGTCGACCGAAGACAAAGAGAAGAATCATCTAGACTAAAACAAGAATTTGGAGAAAATTACTTTAATATGGGCCGATTCATGGGTCTAGTCGGACAGGCTCAGAGATTACAAAGCGGTAATGAGCAGCAATTAGAAGAATTAGCAGAAAGAGCTATTAGAGAATTATATAAATCAGTAGTAGAAGATGTAGATCTTGATATTAAATTCTCAGATCCAAGTGAATTAAAGGATATGATGTCACCGACTCCGGATGAGGAAGAAGAAGAAGAAGGTACTCCGCTAGAATTTGAAGAAGCTGATGAGGAGTTAGCTAGAGAAATCCAAAAAAGAAAGATTTCTAAAAATATTATACAAGGAGAAGGTAAAAATACTAAGTTAATTCTTAATATGCCGGTTATTAAAGATGGTATTATTGAGATAATGGGAGAAACTGACGGAGAAAGATATGTTTCACTATTGAATGAAATTACAACTATTGCTGCATATTTTGACTGGGATGTTCCATTGGAAGTTCAAAAGGAAATGTGGAAAAGCAGACAAGGTTTTTCCGGAGCAGTTGATGTAAGTTGGGATGAGCCAGAATCAGAAGAAGAACAGGAAGAAGTTCAAAGCACTGCTGAAGATATCCTAGCTGACATAGAATCAGGAACTGATATATTAGATGTTGACACTGAAGAATTGTTTGATGATATTAATCCAACAATTAAAGCTAGAGCGGTTGATTTTTCAGTATTAATCCATGAAACAGTTAAAGGTATATACCAGTTAATTGCAGCAATAGGAATTCCTGAAGATGAAAATGTTTCTCGAGACGTAATTATGAACTGCGATACTCTTTTTGATGAACTTGAAGACTTAAGATATGGACCGTATATTGCAGCTGACTTAAGAGATTTCGTAAACGAGTTTAGCGAATCAGCAAGTATTGATAATTTAAGAGAAGAGTTTTTTGCAAAACTAATGACTCTACCTGCTCAGGAATTTTTAGATTTAATAAGAGATATTTTAATGGGAAACAACTCAGCTAAAACTAGATCTCAAGAAATTATAGACGAAATATCAGAAGAACTTTCAGATTCTATAGATATAGTAGACATGTACGGAAGCGAGTACGATGATTCAGACGACCTAGAAGACTTTAATGCTCCTGCTAATATGGATGATTCCAGTGGAGATGACGAAGAAAATTTATCTCAGTCTGAAATAAAAGCTTTAATAGACACGGCATTAGACAATGGAGACTTTACTGAGGTTGAGCGATTAGCTAAATATTTAAAAGAATCTATAGAGTCTTTTAAAAATTTAGTATCATTTAATAACTTTAAACAATTAAATGAAAGCGTGAAGGCAGCAAAACAGTATTACTTAAAAATAGCAAAAGCAGATCTTCTTAAAAAAAAAGAGGATGAAGTAGATTCTGATCCTAGTTCTATTGAAATAACACCAGAGGAAGAACAGGATTTATTATCTGATGAAGATTTTAAATGGGTAATAGATTTGGTTAGAAATAATTCTGCGTATGCAGTTCCTTTTATTAAATTTGCATATGACCAAGGAGCAGATAGAAGCGCATTAAATACTTTATTTTTAAATTTAACTAATCAATCTAATAAATCCTTATTAAAAGAGTTACCGTTAGGTAATGTTAACGCATACGCTTCTCTTAAAAAGAAAGAAGGAGAAAATCCTGGATATGAGTTACTTGGAGATCATATTACAAATCTAATAGCTAAGAAGAATGGAATGTGGCTGGTTAAAGGCTTACATAATAGAGCAGGTATACGTGACGCAAACGGACATATAATACCTGGAAAAACACCAGTTAATCAAAAACTATTATATCAAAACGCAAGTCAAGAACTTAAAGATGAGCTAATAAGCGTAGCTTCTCAATATAAAACTAAAGGATTTAATACTAAAACATATACAGGTAGTAAACATGGTAAAATAGCTAAGTTCACTACTCTTGAGGCTATTATTAGTGCTATGCAAATAGAGATTGATAATGCAGGAACTCCTATGGCGGATCAATTAAACGAGCACAGAAGAGAATTTCCTGGAGCAAGTGTAGTATGGGAAGGCGCAGATAAATTTTTAGTTGTTTATAGATCTTCATGGTCTCTAGGTAAATTCTGTGGTCATACTCAATGGTGTAATAGACCAAACACTGGAGAACATGCAGTAGCTTCAGGTGGAGGAATGAGTGGTCAATTTTTTAGCTACGTAGACACAAGCGCAGGTAAAGTTCAATATGCAATGTGGGATTATTCTAAACCATCTACTGATCCTACGAGTTTAGTAGGTTTTACTATAGACGCCAATGGTAAATTAACTGCAGCTGCAGATGTTCCTAACAATTACAAGGAAACACCAAGAAAAATAGGAGGATCAGGTCAAAGATTAAAAAATGTATTAGAATATTTCGAAGTACCTGCAGGAGATAGTCAGTACATTATAGATTCTCTACAAAGTGAATCTAAGCTGATGCAAAAAATAGGACCTGTGTATAGGGCATTAGAATCTAATATTCAACTTGGAGGAACTGCATTTGTTGAATTAATAGAGAATGCTAGAGAAAATTCAATTAGATCTTCATATGGAAGTTCTGACTCTGGAGCAATTAGCGAAATTGCATCCAGAGTAATAGCTAATTATATTTCAAACGGACTAAGTCCTCAAGATGTTAAAGCGATCAGAACTAGAATATGGGATACTATTATGAAAAAAGGATTAAAATCAAAAGATTTTGTAGCAGTATTTAAGATACTTTTTTCAGACTCTGAATATATGACTACTTCAAATATAGATAAGATCATAGCTATAAATAATGACGTTGTACAAAGAAGTAAAGCAATGTTACGTTTAGCAAGTAGTCCTAGGAACGCAGATAAGAAAAGAGTTAAGGCAGTTGCAGATAAATACAACAAAACTATTGAAGATATAATCAATAATGCTAATTCTTCGATTAATAATATACCTCAAATTAACTCTACGTACTTAACTGCATTAAAATCCACAATAGGATCTAATTAATAAAATAAATATTTGATTATGATAAATGATTATAATAAATGGTCTCTAGATAAAAGAATATGCGAATCAGAGTTTAAAGATTATACTAATAGTATATTGATAAGAGAGTTTGATCAATATGCCAAGATAGAAGAGAATATAAAGGACGCAAAAAAATATTTCATAAAAAAGTCGAAACAAACAGAGGTCGACCGTATGAATAAAAATAGAAAAAGAAGACCTGATGTAAATACGCAACGTGAATATTTTGAAGAAGATCCTGAATTAGATCCTGAATTAGATGTTGAAGAAGATCCTAATGATTCTGTATCTGATTTGCCTGATAACAGGGAATTTACTTTAGATGATTTAAGACTAAGTGCGGATAAAGAACAAGAGCTACTAACACATCCAGATCTACAATTTGTATTAGATTTAGTAAGTGGAAGAGAGAAAAACTTAGTTGTAAATCCAGGCACTGAGTTTGAAAAAACATATGATGTATCTACTAGTGCTGAAAACTATGCGTTGATATTCTTAAAATTCAAAATTGATCAAAAGGCGGATAATGATATGCTTAAATCATTATATAGTAGATTAACTGATAGTAGAATAAAGAAGAAATTAATTGAACTTCCATTAGGTCATGTTTCAAAATACACTAAGATTAAAGATGGAAATATACCTGGATATGAATTATTAGGGGATCATATTACACAAATTGAATTAAGGTTACAAGGTGATTGGATTAGAACTTCATTAATATCTAATGCAGGTATCAAAGATCAGCAGCAAAATATTATACCTGGAAAAGTAGGATTCAATCAAAAGAAAGCATTTAAAGAAGCTCCTAAAGAAGTTCAGAATAAGATTATAAGTCTTGCATCAGAGCTAGTAGAGCTAGATCCTAGCGGTAGGGAAAAAAGAACGACTCTTACTAAATTGTCTAGTATTAGATCTCTAGAAAAAATAATCGATGTACTAGAAATTCAAATAGCTTCAATTGGAACTACACGACAAGATACAGTCCAAGCACACATGGATGCTTATCCAGGAACTAGTATATTATATGAAAATAAAGATATAATGCTAACTACCTATAGATCTCCTCTGGCCATTTCAGAATTATGTATACAAGCCGCATGGTGTGTTAAAATTAGAGGATATGGAAATGGAGGACAGGGTTTGTTTTATAGTTATAATGATGGAGGAAATGTTCAATATGCGATATGGGATTTTTCAAAGTCTCCGAGTGATAATATGAGCATAGTAGGTTTTACTATAACTCCTGATGGAAAAAGAAGAGAACATGCTGATAAAAACGACCACACTGATAGAACCAGCTATCCTCCTGGACCAGCTAAAGGTTTCCCTCCTAATATGAATACTTTTGAAGACTGGTTAGATTTCTATAAAATTCCAGAAAGTGATAAGAAAGAAATATTAAATAACCATAAAAATGAGTCTAATATAACATTAGTTACCAGTAAGCTATATAATAAAATAGATCAAAAAAGGGACATAACTGAGGATATTATTAATATAATAAGAACGACTGAAAAAAGAGTAAACGTAGCAGGTTATGTCGGAGGAACTACAAATTCTAGATTTTTAAATACTCTAATTATGACTGAAATAGAATCTACAGATGTAGACGGAGAAAAAATTAGAAAAAAAGCATGGGAACATTTTTCTGACGAACGTGTAGGTGGTATATCAAACGTCGAAACTGTTGTATTATTCAAGATATTATTTAAAAATAGTAATTATATGACAGTAGACGCAATAGATGTATTAATAAATCTTAACGATAGTAAAAGCAGTAGGCTAGAAAAGGTAAGATCTACTATCGCAAACAATCCAATTGGCAATGCATCACGCCAACAAGGTAGAGATCCGAAGGAGGTCTTACGAAGATGCGAAGCGTTAATGTCGAATATAAAAGAGTCTAATTTAGAATTAAATAAAATAAAAAATAACATAAATAACAATGGTAGATAGTTTTAAAAATTTTAATAAGAAACGATTAACTGAACAAGAAGACGAGGAACCTATAAATAGGCTTTTTGGAACAGGTGATAACCCTAAAAGGGATTTGATTCAGTTACTGTTAGATTTAATAGATATGATATCTAAGAGTAACCCAGAAGATCAAGAGTCATGGGATGAAATAAAAGCAAGAATTCAAGATTCTAAAAATGTTATTGTAAATCACAAAGATTTTAGAGAATTTAAAGAAGAGGGGTTTGAGTGGCAAGACACTCAACTTGGATTAAGTGAATGGGAACATGATCTAAAGAAAGCCGTTAAATCTTTATATTATAAGGCTACAAAAAAAGGACTATCTTAATGAATAGTCCTTTTCCTCTTACTTATAAAATGTGGGAGTCTAGCATAATGACTCAGCCTAGACTTAGATTATATAAAGATATAGATCTAGATCAGAGAGATAAAGAATGGGTCTCTATGATTAAATGGTCGGATATATCTTGGGAAGCAATAGGTGGTGATGGCAATAATATTCACTGGCTGGAAATGAATCTACCTTTAGATACTAACATCACAGAAGGCGTAGTTGTTGATCTTCATATGATTAACAATACATTCAATCAATTACATGTTAGTATGACAGAGGACTTGAGAGGACTAGGATTAGGGTCTAATATTTATATAAGTTTAGTCCATGAATTAGGTCATATATATTCTAGCATAGGACGAAGAACCAATCCTTTAATTACTAGATTAATAGAATCTCTATCAGATAGATCTGACATTATTCATGTTAAAAATAGTTTAGGAGATTTATTAGTTTCTGTTGACTTTGATATGAAAGACGAGCTGGTAGACTATTTTAAAAATATATGATTTTTGAGTACAATAATATAATAAATAACTAAAAATAACTTAATTAAAATGGGAAAGAATATACCAACATTTAAGCAGTTCAAGAGAATGGACGAGCAGTATATGGACCGCGGACTAGAGTCAAGACCTGAATATACTCCGGAAGGCAAACTTAGACAATCGAGTAGAAAGACACTTGCAATATTCGTTATGAACGACGGTGGCGTTCAAATTGACTGTGTTTCAGCAAACGATATAACTTCATATTCGCAATCATTAGATCCGACTTTGACGGATCACATGAAAAGCATTAATTTCGTAGAATATGACGGGGACTTAGAAGACGGTAGAATTTCAATTGATCCTTCTTCAGGCAGAGTTTTTGCAGACGGAGAAGCTTCATTAGTAGATGATTCTGATCCTACTGTAAAAATGCTACAAAATCAAGCATCGGGGAATTCGAATAATGGAATGGCGATGTAAAGACCGATTTAAAGATAAACAAATTAAGATGAAAAAGAACGTAAAAACATTTAAGCAGTTCGAAAGAATGAACGAGCAAGAGGATGATATGTTTATTACTGGAGGAGATTCAAGCGCGAAACAGAATAATAAGTATTCATTTGATCATCCTATATTATGGATTCAAAGTTTAAATGGAGAAATTCAATGGATGACCGTAACTAATTATGGTAATATGGGTCCTTTAGAACGTGGATTACAGAACGTGATGGAAGACGGAATGTGCGATACATGTACAGTCTTAGATATAAAAGGAGGCATAAATGGAAAAAGCCAATGTGATATTTTTGCAGGAGAGGCTAGTCCATCAGGAAAAAAAGATTTATATGTAGAAGGATGTAATGTTATTCATACTTACAGCGATAGCGATTTTTAAAAGTAACCGTTATGTCAATGTAAACAAAGACATTAAACAAAGACATTAAAAAAGCCTCTAAGTGAGGCTTTTTTAATTTAATATATATTGTTATTATTTTGCTATACTATTTTAACGGTTATCCCAGCAGCTTTAGTAAACCCGACTTTAACGTTAATGTTATCGCTCATCTTCATCATCTCATCAGCTAATGGATCTTCTATATACTTTTGAATAGCTCTCTTTAAAGGTCTTGCGCCGTACTCAGGATCATATCCTTTATCCGCTAAGAACTCTTTGGCCTGTTTTGATATGCTTATATTATATCCGATATTCTTTAGCCTAGAGATCAATCCTTTTATTTCAATATCAATTATTTTAATAGTATCTTCTTTACTTAGGCTGTTAAATATTATTACATCATCTAGTCTATTTAAAAACTCAGGAGTAAATGCTTTCTTTAGGGAGGAAGTTAATACTTTTTCTGAATGATTCTTAGAATCTTCTAATTTAGCGTTAGTACTAAATCCAACTCCACTTCCAAAGTCTTTTAGTTTCCTAGTACCTACATTAGAAGTCATTATAATAATAGTATTTTTAAAATCTATTTTTCTACCAAGACCATCAGTTAAATGTCCGTCATCTAAAACCTGAAGAAGTATATTAAATATATCAGGATGTGCTTTTTCTATTTCATCAAGTAATATTATAGAATATGGCTTTCTTTTAACTTGCTCTGTTAAAAATCCTCCTTCTTCGTATCCTACATATCCAGGAGGAGCTCCAACTAGTTTAGAAACTGCAACTTTTTCCATGTACTCACTCATATCTACCCTAATTAAACCATCTTCGGTATCAAAAATGTATCTAGAAATTTCCTTAGCAAGTTGAGTTTTACCTACTCCACTAGGCCCTAGAAATATAAAGGATCCGATAGGTTTAGATGGATCCTTTAATCCCATTCTACTTCTTTGAATAGACTTAATAATTTTATTAACGGCATCTTCCTGTCCTATTATTCTCTTTCCTATTTTATCAGGCATATCTAAAAGTTTATACGTTTCCTTTTTAGATATTTTAGTAATAGGTATTCCGGTCATAGAGGATATAACTTCGTATATATCTTCAGCGTTCACTAGTTCTCTATTATTTCTTAAGTCCTCTTCCCACTTCAGTCTTTCTACATCTAGCTTTTCACCAAGATGTCTCTCCTTGTCTCTAAGCTTAGCAGCCTGTTCATACTTCTGATTATTGACAACTTCAGTTTTTTTCTGCTTAACAGTTTCTATTTGATTTTCTATCTGTAAAACTTTCTTTGGAACCTCTACATTATTGATATTTATTTTAGAACCTGCTTCGTCCATAACATCAATAGCTTTATCTGGTAACTGTCTGTCTGTTATATATCTATCTGTTAGAGTAACGCATAGCTCGATAGATTCATTAGTATATTCTACATTATGATGGTCTTCGTATTTAAATTTAGTATTTTCTAATATTTCAATAGTATCTTCTATAGAAGTAGCCTCAATCATAACTTTTTGAAATCTACGCTCAAGGGCTCCATCCTTTTCTATATGTTCACGATACTCATCATTTGTAGTTGCTCCGATACACTGTACTAAACCTCTAGCAAGAGAAGGCTTAAGTATATTGGCAGCATCTAAAGATCCCGACACGGCTCCCGCTCCCATCATCGTATGTATCTCATCTATAAACAGTATGATATTACTAGATTCTTCTAATTCTTCAATTATAGATTTCATTCTGTCTTCGAACTGACCTCTATATTTAGTTCCAGCAACTAATGATGCCAAATCTAATGCTATTATTCTTTTATTAAATAGTATCCTTGGAACCTTTCGGTTAACTATATTTAGAGCTAGGCCTTCTGCTATTGCACTTTTTCCTACGCCAGGTTCTCCTACTAATATTGGATTATTCTTTTTTCTTCTACTTAATATTTGAGAAATTCTTTTTATTTCTTGAACTCTACCTATTACTGGATCTAACGATCCAGTTATTGCCATGTTAGTAAGATCCTTTCCGAACTTATCAAGGTTAGGCGTACCTTTAGATCCATCAGCTTTCTTTTTAGATGTGCCTTTAGGTGGAGTAATATCATCGCCCTTATCTGAATATTCTGAACTGTATTTGTTAATCATATTAATTGATATTTTTTACTTAGTAATTTCGTATTCGTTATCTCCAGTTTTAACTACGACCTTAGTGCATTTTTCTTCTCTATTAAATATTGCGTTTGCAAATTTTTCAGGATAATGAACATTGTCATATACTCTAACAGAGCCATTATTCATGTGCGCTTCAACTATGGTTTCGCTCGGAGTATGAGATAACTCGCTTACTCTAAATTCTTTTTTAACTTTAAATTTACTCATGATAATTTTGTTTTAAAAATTAATTCTTTTATATTTACTTTTAATATACTCTTTTATATCAAAAATCGGTTTCCATAATAATTCTTTTTGAGTATCATCATTTGATTCAGTTGCTTTAAACCGCTCTCCGCGTCTAATAGGAATATATTCGATCTCAGCGCCTTCAAACATATTAGCTAATTCTAAAATAGATAATACTTTTCCTGATCTAAGATGCCATTCTTTATTAGAATCAGATTGACTTGCTTTTATTAATCCTGATACTATGTCTATTACGTGAGTAAAATCTCTAGTTTGAGACCCGTCTCCTACTATAGTTAACGGCTTGCTGTTTCTATATTGATTTTCAAATATTCCAACTACTGTAGCATAGTCTCCTTTTTCTATCTGTCCTGGTCCATATACATTATAGAAATAACATATTTCATAATTTAACCCGTACCATTCGTGATAGTTTTTAATAAGCTCAACCATTTTTGATTTTACCCAAGCATATGGGCTGAGATTTTCATCTTCACCATTATTTCCAAATTTAGAACTTGATGCTGAATATATTAATTTAGCATTCCATTTGCTACACATTTGAAGTACTTTACTGGTTCCTGTTAGATTAGAATCCATTACTTCTTTTATGTCTTTAAACGATGTTACTATTCTAGAGTATTCTCCAAAGTGATATACTATATCAAAGGATTCTCGATCTAAGATACTTTCTATATCTTTAGTCTGACCTTTTATTATATTGTATTTATACGGAACTTGAATACTAAGTAGTCCATTAAATTCTTCATCAGGTAAATTTTCAAGCTTTCCTGTTGAGAAATTATCTAAGATAGTAATATTAGATTCTGGATACTGTCTAGTTATTTCTTTAGCCAAGTTAGATCCAACAAAACCTGCTCCACCAGTAATTAAAATATTATTCATATTAATCTTCGCCTAATTTTACCCATTGACCTTCTTTAAGATCAGCTCCTTTTTCTTCTATTGCTTTATATGGAACAATACTGATATGACTGTTTAATTTAGCTACTACGACTAATTCGTCTTTTTTATAGTCTTCACATTCACTTACAGACTTGAGAAGTAGACCTTCTCCTTCTTCCATTGTTACAAATAAAGCTTTAGCAAAAAGATTGGATGCTGCAACTGCTTGATCTAATTCTTGATTATCTGACATCTTAAATAGTTTAAATAATTATACTAAATAGATGGTTAGGGTTTCACGTAAATACTTATTGTCTTAGGAATTCTTCATTTAAATGATCAACTGGAGTATCATTTAAAAATTGTAATATATCATCTACAGCTTCTGATATTTCTGGATCTCCAGTAGATGTTGAGTACTTAATAGATTTTCCCGGTATGTTTAAAAATTGATGATAAGGGGGGCGCTTATCTAAAGATAAAGTATCAGGATCATATCTTTTAATTTCTATATTAAAGTCATTATATGTTTCCCATGTTTCCCATTCAATACTGTCACCGAGTCGAGGATCAACTTTTGCGGTGAAATTAAAAAATTCTAATTTAACTTTATATGTATATGGATCAGATATTCCTAAATCTCCTAATGCAGAATAATCTGAACCTACACTTTTTAATAATTCACGATACGAATTTGATTCTGTTTCTGGTTCGTCATTAAATATGTCAGGTGAGATAGTGCTTTCAATTGACTCTATAGTTATGTATATTTCCGTGCTAAAGTTTAAATCAGTTTCCTGCTCTTCCCGTGAAAGATCTAAAAGCTCGTCAGAGTCAAAATCTGCAGTGAAACTTTTATATTTATAGCTAGATCCTCCAGGTATACTTGCTTGATATGATATATCTCTTAGCACTTCCTTGCAAAATTCTTTAGTTAAATCTTGGTTAGACTCGTTTATGCTTAAGTAATCCTTAAAGCTATTAATAAATTTGTTATTCATTGTTAAATATTATTTTTTATTCATAAATCCCCATTGTATTTCTTCAGGATATGCATGTGAATCCATAAAATCTAATAAGTCGCTAATGTAGCTTGATAAAATAGGATCAGTATTATATATTTTAGTTTCGACACTATCGTGCCCATCAGTAGTTATATTTATTAAAATGTAATCAGCTTCACCTGTTTCCCATTCTAATTGAATATCGGAGGGCTGTAACTCCCGACTTGACCAAGGACTAAATGTTCGACCTGACGTGTCAAAAGTTCCTATATAAATATCAATTTCACCATCGTCAGAAAATCCTAAGTCTTGTAGTAATTCAGTATCGCCGCCTACCATATCAGCTAATCCTGAGAATCCATTAATATCAAAGTCATTAGATTTAAATAATTTAAGTAGACCAGGAGATATGTTATTTTGACTTGTTTTTAATTTAATATTTAGATCTATATCGTACATAGATACGTCAGTTCCGCCTGAAACGGATGCTTCATCATTAACATCATCGTCATCAATTGATAACTCAAAACTGCTGTATTCTAAATAATAAGGATTTTTATTAATTTTATTAATGATATCTTTAAATACCTCTACACAAAGTAATCTTTCTGATTCAGATGTTGATTCATTTAGCTTTAAATAATCTTTAAAATTTAATATAGAATCTTTATTATTTTTTGAGGCGCTCATTAATGTAGTATTTTTATATGATTATTTATTTGTTACTGATAAATAATTAATATGAAGTATATTAAATCTATCGTAGAATCAATGAGGATGTCTCCAGTAATAGGAAGAGGATCTGTGGTCCTAATTAAAGGAGCTGCTAATCAGGATGGTAGGTATTTATATGCAGCTACAATAAAAGGATATACTGAAATAAAACCAGGAATTAAGATGGTACATTTTAATGTTCCGATGTATAGAGTGATAGTAAAAGAAGGAGCATTTTACGGTAGAAAGGTAGATTATAAACGAGAAGACGGTTTAACTGGGATGTTAAATACTAAATATCCTGACTCGGTTAGTATAGTACTAAACAACAATAAGACACCTTTTCATTGGGAAACTGTTAAACATATAGATATAGGAACAGCATTAAGATCTTTAGGATCAAGACTGTTTATGCATGATATTATATTTTAATTAGAGATTACTTCAACAGTAAAGTCGTCTTTTATTACTTTATCGTCAACTAGAGAAATTTCTATTTCAGTTGAGACTATTTCTTTAATTAACTCTATAACATCGTCGCCATGTCCTATGTATCCATCTACATCATTGAATTTAACTTTTATAATAACTTCTTTCATATTTTTAATTTTAGACATTCATTTCTTTTAAAACACTGCGAATTTCCATTAAGATTTTGCCTAGATAGTTTTCTCCTACTAAATCTCCAGACTCATCTATATATGCTCCCCAATAAAGACTCCTAGCTCTAGATTTTCTACTAGAAACATCTTCATATATTATAGAATCTTCAGTATCAATTAACTGTTTAGCTAAATCCTTATGTTCGTGGAATTTTAACATTACGCATATTCTCATATTATCTAAGTCAGTACTAGACATAGGTTCTATCTCCATTCTATCTCTATTTCCTTTTGCTTTAAACTTAGCTCCCATTGGGCTTTTTTCTAGTCTAATTGCTTCTTTGATTTCTTCATCATTAAATCTCATAGATTGAAATAGTGCTTCAGCAGTTCTCCATTGTTTTCCATTATAATATATTCCATATGGAGACATATTTCCCATCCAACCATGAGGCATGCTAACTTTGGTAAATCCTATTGATCTTTTCATATATTAATTATACTAAAACGAATAAATAATTAATATGAAGTATATAAAAAGTATATTCGAAGGAGCAAAGCTCCTATTTGATTTTGATGGAATGCCTAAGTCTGCAGAATTAAATATAAAAAACAGTCATGACAAATTAGAGTATTTAAAGACTTATGAAGGAAAGCCTGCTGTAATTAAGGCAACAATATCAAAAGGATCGTTTAATATTCACTATGGATTAGAATTAGATGAAAAGTTAAAACCCATGGTTAGGTCCAAACAGGGAGGAATACATAGAGCAATGTTTAAAGTTTTATCTGACGCCCTAAAGGATACAGAGATATCAGGAGGAATGCAAACATTAGTAAATTTTATAAAAAATAAAATAAAAAATATATATTACGGTAAAGGAATAGATTACATAATACCTATGGGATCGACTAAAAGCTTATCTGGAAACCTAGCATCTGCGATTAAACAGATAATGCCAACGGCTAACATAGATCCAGTAGATAAAATGACGTTTAGAAATATAGTTGACGCTCTAAATTGGAAATATATATTAGATTACGATCAAAAAGTAAAAATTAAAAATAAAGTTCCGATTATTAGTAATGTAAAAAGAGATATATTAAAAGAAATAGATATAGATAATTCAGGAGATGATATTATTCAAGCAATAAAAGATACTAAAACTGGAGCTGAATTAGAAATTTTACTATTAAAGACTAATAAGAATCATCCGAGCTACTACGATGGGTATAAAATAACATGGGAGACTCCTAATTTTATAATACGAAGCAGTGGAATATCATACGGAGGATCAAGGAGTTGGTATAAGAATAAATATCATGTTCCAAGCATAGGTAATAGAATTAATAATCCAGCGTTATATAATATTGTTAGAGATGTAGTGCTAAATAATAGAACCATGTTAATAGTAGATGATAATGTTAACAGTAAAGTTGATATGCGATCTGTATTTACATCTATTGAAAATATTGCATATAACATATTAGAGGACCAAAAAACTGCTCTTGATTTTAATAAAAACACCTATAGTGAACAAGAGATGAGAAGAGAATTGAAAATAGCAGAATGGACTAAAAGAGTAAGTGCATATGTTCTTATTAATTTAGATGGAAATAAAATGGGTACTTCTCAAGACGTTAAAGATTTTAAAAAAGATCTAAGAGACATTGACTATTAAACTCATTTTTTAATTAAGTGTTATAAATAAATAATAAAAATATATCTTACACATGGCAGATAGAGTATTAAACTTTTCAGAATTCGCAGATAAGTATTCAGATGATGAAGAATTAGATGTTAACGATGTGACATCAGCTTCTGGTAATTTCGAAGAAGGATTTGATGATGAATCATATGATAGCCCAGAAATAAAACCAAATAGGCCAGTTGCAGGCGGAGAAAGCTCTATACCTAGCCCGAATGAAGATGGAGCTCCATCATTTACTTCAGATGTAGATTCTGAAATGGTAGCACCTAGAGACGAGCCGGAAGAGGAAGACAATCAAGAAGTAGATGACTCTGAATCAGAAGTTGAAGGTTCTCCTATTCCTCCAGTTGATTTTGACGAAGATGGAGGAAATCCCGAGGATGAAGACGAGGATGAAGACGAGGATGAAGACGAGGATGAAGACGAGGATGAAGACGAGGATGATAATGAGGATAAAGACACAAACGAATCCCTTAGTATAGGAATGCTTGAGTCATTTAATTCTTTTATTAGAGCATCTAATTAATAAGCCATATCGTTAAATGATCCAGATAAAGGATCGTTTTGAAAATTTAATAGAACGTCAGAAAGTTCATCATTTATATCAGATAACATAAGAATAGATAATTCAGATTTAGAAGTATAAGCTTTATTAGATAGGTGTCTTATATTATCTAGCTTCTTATTAATATCGTCAATTATCTTTTTTTCTATCGTAGAATCCATGTTGTTAATCTTTTGTTTATTATACTTAAAAATGTAAATAAATAAAATAAAGATCTTATCAATCATAGATTTTAACATGAAAGAGAGCATAGGGACTGTAGTACTCAGTAAACAAGCAAAGGACGTAGCAAACGAGCCTGATAGTAAGCTACCATCAGGTAATTTGATTCATACATCAAGAACATCATCTGCCCCAGGACATTGGGGAGGAACTAAGTATATGACAGGAAAATTCGGAGCAAATCCAAAAAGTAAAAAAACTAAGAAGAAGAAGATGTCACACATAAAAGATTTTAAATCTTTTACAAAAGTAGAAGAACAGAGTCAAGTTTCTAGTATACCTAATCAGTTCAAATCTGAAAACGATGCTATAAATCAATTAAAGAATACCATAGTTAAAATGGAACAGGATGTTGCTGCTAAAAAATTAGATCTTAATAATAAGACTAAGATGCTACAGGACAAAATGTCTGCTGAAAAAGCTAAACAAGAAAATTTAAACGCACAGTGAAAAATAAAGTAAAGAAATATCTTGAGTTTATTAACGAAAAAGAACAAAAGGTAGTATATCCAACTAACTTTAAAGGTAAAGTACAGGGGGCTATTTCGTCTATTCATAGTCAAATTATGGCAATTGCACTGGAACTTGCAAATGAAAAAGCTGCAAGGAATCCATATAGATATAATTCAGCAGATAAAATTGGAAATATACAAGAGGTTGATATAACTAGAGCTATTAATTTAATATTTCATAGTGATTGGAAAAAACTATTAAAGGCTCATAACGTTCAAGAGTGGACACAAAAAAGTTTAGAACGGGCAGGTAAATTAGATGACAGGTCTAATAAGAAGAACCAAAGAGCAATGAGAAATAACGCAAACAGAAAAGATGACTATAAAGTTGACCTAGGAAAACAAGGGTATAGCCGAGATAATGGATCGTCTGGTGCTGGATCAAATCAATAATCAAATTATAATGACTAAAGACGAACTTATACAGGATATTAATGACGAAATTACTTTTTCTGGAATGCTTCCATATTCCCTGCCTGAGAAAGAGTTGGGCAGAATTATAGACATAGATGCTAGGTACTTCTATGATAACTGGAGACATGCAGTAGAATCGAAGTATTTATTATTACCTCTTGAATTATTTAAAGATTCTAATTTTAAGAAGACTAGAGAAATTTTATTACCTGATTGCGTACAGTCGGTTATAGAAGTTAAGGAAGCAAAAGGAGGATCTATATTCGCATCAATAGATAGGGATTTCTCTGAACAAAAAATGATAGGATCTGAAATATATCTTACTCCGTTTATGGGAGAATCTATAATGTATAGAACAGCTATATTCTCGTTTCTAGATCTAACTAAAGGTTTGATATTAGACACTATTGCATATGACCACAATAAAAACACTCATAAGCTAGGTATAGTAGGTAGGACTCCTAAAGTAGCGGCAGTAGCTAAAATATTAAAGAAAATTGATATTGATAAGCTATATGAAGATGAATTGTATCAAAGACACGTACGGGCAAAATCAAAAGTTAGATTAGCTCAAATGCTTCAAACGTTTAATTACAAATTACCAGGAGATATAACTATTAATTATCAAAACATGGTAGACAACGCAAATAAAGAAATAGAAGAAGTCAACGCGATGATGAAAGGAGAAAATACTGTAGATTGGATGTTCCTGACTCGTCAATAATAAGTAATTTAAATATATATAAACATATTATGAAAATAGGAT
>MDSX01081999.1_pt1 | contig 19089 bp, 14 predicted proteins | sample 811141 | NCBI WGS metagenome assembly MDSX01 (sample SAMN05326642, study PRJNA326480) | marine metagenome | isolation source: seawater | place: Atlantic Ocean: South East | collected 2010 | reverse complement strand
ATAATTAAGTCACTTTTAAATCAAATTAAAGATAAAACATATGAAGAGTTGAAAAATGATGTAAAAAATCCGGAACTAAAAACACAAATAGAAACTAAAATACAACAAAAGTCGCTTACACTTACAAATAAAATAATTTCAGATCAAGATAAAACTACCATTGAAACTAATATAGATGCAGATCAAAAAGTAGCTAATCCTGAGCTTGATAGTCTTAAAACTAGTTTTGCAAAAATAAAAGATTCAGTTAAATCTGCATTAGAAGAATATACTCCTAGTGCAACAGGTAATCAAGGAGCAGGAGCAGCAGCAGCAGGAGCAGCAGCAGGAGCAGCAGGAGCAGAAGATCAAAAGGGTCAAAATGATGAAAAAAGTACTGATGGAATAGGACAAGCAGCAAATATTTATAAAGAATTAAGTAAAATATTAGAATTAGAGGATTCACCAAATAGTTTTGAAGATATTATTGATAAATATAGAAGCAATAAGACTTTAAAAGGTGGTAATATTGACAGTCCTGTAACTAAAAAAACACAAGATTATTATTGCGACTTAAATAGTCAAGCAAACCAATTAAATAAAAAAATAAATAATAGTTATTATGTTCCGACTGGAATTAAAAAAGGTGGTGATAACTCAAAATTAGAAGCAAAAAAGAAAGAATTAGAAGCAAATTTAGAAAATGCACATTATGATGATGAATTAAATGAATCAATTGCTGAAAATACACAACGTAATATAAATAATTTTATGAAAAAAATAGATAATTTAAAAAATATAAAGGTGAATATAGAAGATAATAAAAATGAAGTACTTGATAATGAATATGCAAATAAATTACAAGATTTTAATATAAATGATATTGAAAAACAATCATATAGTGATCTACGTAAAAAACTAAATCGTATTAAAAATAATGAATATTTTGAAGACATTAAAATAACAAATGAAGATATATATACATTTATAGCTACAACATATTTTTTAAGAATAATAGCATTATATATATCAATGTGGTTTATTCATATTGAAATAATAAAAGATGTAGAAAGTGTAATAATATGTTATATAATAACATATATTTTATTATTTATTTTAGTTTATTGTTTTGTTAATTTGCATGATAATAAGTTAGATACAACTAAAAGTTTTTTATATTATTTTTATAGCAGAGTTAATTTAAGTTATACACGTTTTATAATACATTTAGGAATATTATTTTTATTAATAATAATTCCTTTTATAATCAGAACAGTTGATAAAGAATCTGTAAGTTATAAAGGTGTATCAGATGGAGAAAAAAGACAACTATATACATTTATTACAAATATGTCTACAATCGTTTGGATTGTATTATCTATAATTGCATTTTTTTTCAAATGATTTTTTCTTTTAAATCTATAAATGTTGGACCGTAATAAAATATTTGAAACAGTAAGAAATACAACAGATACATTAAATGTTTCAACAAATAGAAAAATGGATAATTTTTATACAGAGATGATGAAATATGAAAGTATGGTAGAAAAAAAGTATAATAGAATAAAAGATGTTTTAGCAACAATAACATATCATCATAACAAAATTAAAAATTTGCTAACAAATTATAATAATGCAATTTTTGGTGGTGGAAGTAAAAATTTAAATGATTTTTTAAAAAAAATTGAAGATGTTATTGATTCTCTTGATAAATTAGAAGATGAGAAATTAAAAAATTTAGAGTCATTTGATACAATTACAAAAAAAAAAGAAATATTAAAAAATAAAGGGATATTAAATAGTGACGATACAGAACTTGAATATACTAAAATAACAGAGGATGATATTATATTGTTATCTACTGAAAAAGAATCATTACAAAGTTTAGAAAAATTAGTGGATAAAGATATTGCAAGTATTGATGCAATATTTAAAAAAATTGAAGAAATTAAAGATCCTGTAACAGAATATATTAGAGAAAATAAACAATTATCACGAGATTTAATTGATAAACTTAAAAATGGTATTAAAACACAAAAAGAAATTATAGAAAAGAAAAAAAGTGAAATAAAAAAAAGTTTTGGAAATTATAAAACTATAATATTAAGTGGAGAAAAATATGCAAAAAAAGCAGAAACTGATAATAAAGATGAAACTAAAGACATTGATAAAAAAATATTAGCAGTTTTTGTTAAAAGTCCTGAAAAGTTGGAATTTAAAGTAGAAATGTCCAAAAATAGTGGAACTTTATCATTGAACCGTGTTATTTATCCTTTTGAAATTTTACAAAATCATGAAGATACTGATAATAAAGATACTTATTTTAGTATTAAAATGGATAATACTGATATTAAGTTTTATTTATTTTTTAATAAATCATTAGATAGTATTAAAAAAACAACCACTTCATTAACAAAGAATTATTGTTTAGATATAACTAGTTTATCTACAATACTACAGGATAGTAGATTAAATCCATTGTTTAAGAAGTTTAAAGATCTATTGCATCAAACTAACGAGGAAAAAATAAAAGCTGTAATTAATATAGACCCAAATAATATTAAAAAAGAAAACTTAGAACAAATTAAGAGAATTGGTGAGCAGTTATATAAAGATAAAATTTTAGATAGTAATTATTTACTTTTATTAAATACAAGTTACAAATATGAAAGTCATAATATGAAAACAAAAAGATTTAAAGAAGAATTAAAAAATGGTCTTAACTATAATGTAGAGGACTCTAAAATACCCGAAGATCAAATAGAATTAACCGATTTACAAAAATATGCATCAGCTTATAATATATTAAAGCACAAAAATACATTTTATCCTCCTATGACAGGTGGTGGTATTTCAGAAGATTTTAAAAAAACATTAAATATAGTAAAAAAACATATATCAGAAAATATCGATAAAGATTATAATAAAACTGAAGATAAAAAACAAAATAATTCAACAAATACTATAAAAAGTGGAGAAACAACATCAAATAATAAAACTAAATTATCAGATAGTATAATTTCAAGTATAATTCAAAATTATGAAAAGGAAAGGAATCAAATAAATACAATTGAAGAAAAGATAAAATTAGATACAAAGTTTGTAGATTTATTGGATAATTTGGGTTTAAATTTATCAGATATTTTTAAAGTAACATTTGATGATAAACTAGCATTTATTTTTTTTATTTTAGTGTTACATATAATAGTGTATTCAATAATAGAAAGTTTGATAATAAATGATTATATAACAGATATAGTGTATATAGTGGGTACTTATGTTGGTGTATATTTTTTGCTAATGTTTATAATAATATTAATTTTGAATAAATTTGTTAGTTATAAATTGAAATCATTGTTAAATTATATTAATATAGATTTTAACATGCAATTGATATCTATGCATTTATTTATAGTATTTATATTTTATTTAGTAGTATTAATTTTATCACAACATATAGATATATTTAAAGCAGAAGATGAAGATGATAAATTACAAATATTATATAGAATAGAAGTAATATCAAGTATAATATTTATATTTTCTGCAGTGTTTGTTATGATTTTATAATTTTGCAAAGAATATATATAATATTGGAGGTTAAAACAACGATAGAATTATTAGGATTAATATTAATATTGGTATCTTCAGCTAGATATATATCATTATCAACATAATAAAAGTTATATATTTTATTGTTTGAATAGATTCGAATATCACTTTTTTCTTTATTATTATTATTAAGTATAATAATTTTATAATGATTTTCATCAATTTTGCGTAATGAATGAATAGTATAATTAAAATTATTATGTATATTTTCTAATTTTATAGTGGCTGTATTATTAATTGGTATATTTTCAACATCATTAATAGTATGATAAATAATATCATTTGTGTTTTTTTTATAGAAATGAAAAAGATTATCATTTATCCATAGAGATATAATAGGATTATTATTTCTAACAAATATTTTATATGGTAATAATCTAGAAACATTATTAAAATTATATTCAAAATTTGATTTATTTGATTGAATCAATAATGTTTTGTAATGATATGTAGGTTGTGTATAATTATCTTCAAAATCAAAAGGTATTGAAACAACAGGATTATTCCGTTCAGTTTTTAAAGTTTCTAATACATATTCTAGGTTATTGTCTTTATTGACAAGATCATAAACATTGGATAATATTAATTTTTTTTCATCTTTAGTTAATATATCTGCAGTTAAACTAAGATTAATAGAAGAAGTTTTAATATATTTAATAATATCTTGGTTTTCAAGTTCAATATTAAGTTTATCTTTGATATATTTTTTGCAAGGTGCAACAAGATCATTCATTATATATTAATAATAAAACAATTAATTTATAAAATAATAACGCAAATATTTATGATAGCGATATTAGTAAAATACCAATAACAATAGAAATAATACCAAATATTTTATAAATATTAATAGATTTATGGTATAAATATGCAAAAGTTAAAGTAATAATTGTAATTTCAAGTCCAACAAATGCTCTAACATAACCAGGATTATCTGAATATTTGACAGCATGTAATAATAAAGTATAACTAGCAAAATTTAATAAAGATAGTAATAATATTCCATAAATATTTTTAACATTAGTAATATTAATAGTAGTATAAAAATGTAAATAGATTAAAGAAAAAAATGCTATAATACCAGTAAAGAAGAATAAATAACTAACAATAAGAAAACAATTGTTATTAGTAGTTAAATTTTTCATAATATAAAATCCAAAAATATTAATAAAGGTTACAGCAAGAATGAATTTTATCCATAATTCCATTTATTATATTTTAACAAAGTAAAAATGAGTTTTTGTAGTCCTTTAGCAAAAGATCAATTTAAATGTTTTGATATAAATGATTTAAAAATATTTGTAAATATTTATAATAATTATTTTACAGATAAAATAAAAACAATATCATATAGAACGATTAATAATAAATTGAAGAATACATTAGGTGATAAAAAACATTATTTATGGTTTGATTATTTATGTCAATATTGTAGTTATAAAGAATGTGTATTATTAAATAATATATCAGATAATCGTTTATTACCTAAAAAACCGGCTGAATGGTATAAAAATAAAACAGCATGGTTATCAAATTTTGATATAGAAGATGTATTAATACATTATCATAAATGTAAAAAATTTAATTATGAATTTGTTGGTGTATTTACAGTTGATTTTGCAGTAAAAGATGATAATGGTAAATGTAAATATTATGAAAATAAATGTATTCCAAATATTCGTCAAAATATTAAAAATAATAAAAAATATTTGGGTATAGTAACAAATTTAGATACATACGATAAAGGTGGTAGTCATTGGACTAGTATTTTTATTGTTATTGATCCGTTATTACCTTCATATGGTATTTATTATTATGACAGTGGTGGTAATAATATTCCCAAATTAATTAATTTATATATAATAGAAGTAAAAAAACAATTAAAACAGATATATCCAAATAGTAATTGTAAAATAAGAGTAAATAAAAAACAATATCAAAAAACGATGACAGAATGTGGAATGTTTGCGATAACTTATCAGATACGTTGGTTAACTAAGTTATTAAAAAATAAAAATACAATGGAATCAAATGTATTGAATAATACAATAATGACAGATAAAAATATGATAGAAAACCGTGATAAGTTATTTTCACCGCGTTTAGATAAATAGTTGTATAAAAAAATTAATATGAAAAAATGATATATATAAAAAAAGAAATATAATAGAAATAAATGGGTGTTTTAGATAAATTAAATAAATTTTTACTTGCACATAAAATAAAAGAAAAAGGACAACCTTACACCCATATTAGTATAGGTAATCCAAAAGTATCTTATAATATTCCTGAAGATAAATATAAAACTTTTTTAAGCCTATACAGTCGGGTTGTCGCAAAAGAAATAACACTACATTTGGTTGAAAAACCACTTAATCCAAGTTTATTGCGTGTTGATTTAGATTTTAAATTTTCACCTATTTTTGATTTAAATGGTAATGTTTCTTTAAATCGTGATAATTATTTAAAAAAAACTCATATTGAAAATATTGTGTTTTCATATTTTCAAATTATTTACGAATTAATAAATCTTGAAGATGGTATTCAATGTACTGTGATGATGAAAGATTCACCTATACATATTACAAATGATAATAAAGATATAGTTAAAGACGGTATTCATCTAATTTTTAATGATTTAATATTGGATCATAAAATCCAACATTTTATAAGAACTAAAATGTTAGAAAAAGCAAATTTAGTTTTTTCAGGTATTTTTCCTCAAAATGATTACAATGATATAATTGATAAAGCAATTATAGATTCAAATTGTTGGCAAATGTTTAAAAGTTCAAAATTAAATCAAAAACCATATACAATTCATTACATTTATTGTTATGAAAATAATGATTTAATGGAAATTGAACAAGTATCAGATGATAATGACGATGATGAGGATGATGATTTAAAAGAGATAAAAGCAAATGTAAAGACATTTTCAATGCGTCAAACGGAATATATTGAAAGAAATATTAAAGAAGAATTTCAAAAAAAAATAAATCAATATATAACGCAATTATTTCCAGATAAAAATAAAATACGTAATTATGTAGATAACTTATTTTTAACAGATATTCGTAATATACTTAATAATCGTGTTGATGATGAAAAAATTGAATTAGTAAAAAATATTGTTAATTGTTGTTTAAATACATCAAGATCAGATGATTATACTTTATGGTTACAATTGGGTATGGTTTTGAGAAATATTGATATGAGATTATTGGAATTATGGGATGATTTTTCAAAAAACAGTATAAAATATAAACCACGTGAATGTATGCAGAAATGGAATAGTATGAAGGATGATAATTTAAGTTTAGGTACTTTGATTTATTGGGCAAAACAAGATAATCCTGAAAAATATAATGAAATTATAAATAATTCTTTATATAAATATGCAGAAATTGCTATTGAAAAAGCAAATCATTTTGATGTTGCATATCTAATCTATAAAAAATATAATGATGAATTTAGATTTGTTGCAAAAGATATGTGGTATATGTATAGTAAAGATGAACATCGATATATTGTTATGTTAGAAGGTATTCATCTATCTACTAAAATATCTACCGAAATTGTAGAATGTATTAGATCAAGAGCAAATGCATGGACAATGCAAGCAATGAAGCCGGATTTGGATAATGATATTAGACAAAATTTATTGAAAAAAGTAGAATTATCAGAAAGTTTAATTAATAAATGTAGAACTTCTCCATATAAAAAGAATGTTATACAGGAATGTAGAGGTTTTTTTGAATCAAGATCATTTGAATATGATTTAAATGAAAAAGGAAATTTAATTGGGTTTAAAAATGGTGTTTTTGATATTAATAAAGGTATTGAATTTAAAAATGAAATTACAGATATTGGATTTCGTGATGGAAGTCCGGATGATTGTATTAAATTTAGTACAAATTGTAATTATAAACCTTATAATAAAGATGATATTATTGTTAAAGAAATTAATGAATTTTTAGAAAAAGTACTTACTGATAAAGAAGTTAGAGAATATTTAATGATACAATTTGCTTTAGCACTTGATGGTAATTTTAGACAAGAAAGATTTTTTATATTAGCAGGTAAAGCAGGTAGTGGTAGTAATGGAAAATCAACATTGATAAATTTAGTTGAAAAATCTTTTGGGGATTATTTTTGTACAATGAATGTGTCTTATATAACACAAAGTCGTAGTGGTTCAAGTAATGCTACACCAGATGTTTATAGAACAAAAGGTGTTCGTATGGTTGTTATGGCTGAACCAAATGAAAATGATAAACTCAATGTTGGTAAATTAAAAGAAATGACAGGTAATGATACTATGACTTGTCGAGGACTATATAAAGATCAAATGGAATTTAAACCACAGTTTTCAGTATTTTTAACATGTAATTATGTACCTGAAGTAAATTCAAATGATGAAGGTACTTGGAGACGTATTCGATTAATTGAATTTACTTCTAGATTTTCAGAAAATCCTGATTATTCAAAACCAAATGAATTTTTAATTGATAGAGATATTCCAAATAAAATTAATAGATGGAAAGAAACATTTATTTCCATGTTATTACATATTCGTATTCATTTGGATATTACAAAAATTAAAGAACCTAAAGTAATTACAGATGCTACAAAACGATTTTATGCTGAACAAGATTTAATTGCTCAATTTATTGCAGATAAAATTGAAGAAACACAAGATAATGAAGATAAATTACAAATTGAAGAAATATTTCCTCATTATAAAAGTTGGTTTAAATCAAATACAACTGCAACAAAACAACCATTATCCAGATCACAATTACAAATACAATTAGGTAGAACTGAATTATTTATGAATAATAAAATTAAAGAAGGTAAATGGATTAATATAAGGATCAAAGAGGTTTAATAAAAAAAATGATTTAATATATAAAATAAATATATCAATAATACAATAATGACCTCTTTAATGTTAGATAATTTAAAACAAATGCTTATTGATCGTAAAATTACCGAATCTACTAATATATTTTCAACTATTACTAATAATGATCAATTTACAGGTAATGAACCTATTATTGATTATGAAAATGATACATGTGTTATTATTGCATTAACATCTTCTTCTAAAAAAAATATAATTGATCAACTAAAACCAAATACAGCAAAGAAAAATAAAGAAAATGAAGAAGAAATCGATATTCATAAATCTTATAAAGACTTTGTTACAAATTTTAACAAAACTATTAATTATATTATGATATTTGAAGAATTAACTACCACCGATAATAAATATTTAATCAATTTTGATAAAATTTTAAATAAACTTAATGGTTTATTATCGGTATTTATGTATTCAGATTTACATTTTAATCCTACTAAACATTGTTTAGTTGATAAACATATTAAACTTACTGAATCTGAAATTACAGAACTTATGACTAAATATAATATTAAATCAAAAACACAATTACCTATTATTTTAAAATCAGACCCTATTGCCAAATGGTTAGGTATTAAACCAGGTGATATCGTTAAAATTAATCGTTATAATCAAAATAGTGGTTTATTACCTTATTATAGAGCATGTGTTTAATAATATATTGGTTATAAAGAATATGTGTTATTTTTATAATTATTATGGATTATTATAGTGATTTAGAAAAAGGTTATGATAAATCAATTTTAATTTCTAATTTAGTTAGAAATGCGTTAATTGATAAACAATTATGCGAATTTTCTAAAATGTTTATGAGAGATAATATATCTATTTATATTTTACGCTTAACCCACAATAAATTCTATGTCGGTAAAACACACAATATTTTTATTAGATACAAACAACATCTCAATGGTAATGGATCATTTTGGACTAAAAAATATAAACCTCTTTATATTGATAAATTAATTGAAGAATGTGATGACTATGATGAAGATAAAATGGTTAAAATATATATGAATAAATTTGGCATTGATAATGTTCGTGGTGGAACATATATTCAAGAAAAATTATCAAAAAATGCAAAAAAATTTATAACAAGTGAATTAAGAATGGCTAATAATTTATGTTTATGTTGCGGGGCAAATGATCATTTTGCAAAAACTTGTATTTATAAAAGTTTATATACGTTTTTGATTTCAAAAATTAAAAACTTGTTTTTATAGTAAAATGACAGATATTCAAACTAAAATATTTAATGAATATTTTAATAATAATGATAATTTAAAAACCTTATATAATTGGATGGATGATGATAGTGAAAATAAATTTCATATTGAATCTACATCATTTGCTAGTAAAATAGAACAAGGATCAGGAGAATTAGCAGAAGCAAATTTTTTTAATGGTAATAATAGTGGTTTGCATACTGACATATCAACAACCATACCTGTTGTAGTTAAACAAGGTACTGAATATTGTTTTACAGATTATCAGGAAAATAACGCAAACCATTTTATTCCTTATATTCCTGATAATATTCTTAATGCTATAGATACTTCTCATAAAAATAAAATTAAAAATATATTTTATATATATCAGCTATATGATTATTTAGCAGAAAATCCTGAAGAAATTGGTTTGAATAGTAGTACAACTATTAATTTTTATGATTTTTTTACTTTAATTGATTTAGATAAGTTAGTTCCAGGTTCTTATGTTTCACCAAATATTGATTCTACAGTTGGTTTGCATAATAGTACTATTAATTCAAAAACATGTTTTCCTTTTACTGAATCATATGCAGATGGAGCAAATGGAGCACAAAGTCATTATAAGCAAATAATAACAAATAGTGCTAATATAGAATTAACACCATCACTTATATATATATGTAGAGGTATATTTTTAATATTACTTTATAAAAATATTTTAGAAATATATATTAGTTATTTTAATTATATTGAAGATTCGGACACTGCAAATTATGATGAAGCATGTAAAAATAATAGTAAAACTCAAACCAAAAATTTAATTATGTCAAAGGTATTTCATTCAATGAATAAAATTAATTACTTTTTAAGCTATAAATTAGAAGTAAAATATGTAAATGAGAATGGTATTAATAAATTAGTTATTCATAATCAAGGTGCAGATGCAACAACATCTTTTGATAGTTTACTACCAAAAAGACATATTTTGTATAATAGTACTGATAAAAAATATCACAAAATCAATACCATAATTACAAAAACAAATGATTATTATACCATAAGTAATTCTGCAGATTTAGAACCTGTTATTCATAATGACCCTAGTTATGAATCGAAAACTCTTTATATACTATCAAAAAAAGCGGATCATGCTGCAAAAAATTATAATGATATTAGAAGTAAATTAGAAAATGTTAATAGTAAATTAGAAGAAAACAAATTTGAAAATCAAAAAAGTATTACTAATTTAAATGTTATTAAAGGATCTTTTAATAATATAGATTATTTATATTATATAACTATTATTATAACAATAATATGTTTAATTGTAATATTTTTTGCAAAATCAGAACAATCTAGAAAAAGTCATGTTTTTATAATGTTAATAATTGTTTCCTTAACTTATGGAATAATATTTTCATTTATACAAAAAGCAAAAGAATTTTCTGAAAGTTTTAATACAGATGATGTAAAAAATCGATTAATTAATCAATCAAATAGTAAATTTGATGACTATTTAAAATTAGTTTATATGGAATCTGCAAATTATGGTGCAACAACTTTATATAATGAATTAGAAAGTGTTGCTAGTAGAGATTTAATAAAATCAAATAAAAAAAATAAAATTATAGAATCTGAAATTAATGGCAACGATGCAAATAGTATTTCAGAATGGCATAGATTATTTCAAAGAACACTATTTATTCATACAATGTTTTTATTTTTAATAGTTGTTCTAATATATTTATGGTTATCTATAATTATGCCTGATATTAGTATTTATTTATTATTTATAACAATAATTGCTTGTATGCTTCTAATATTTTATTATTTTAGAAATCTTCATAGAGTTGTAAGAACCGAATATAAACAAAAATATTGGACAAAGATGAGTGTATAAAATTTATTTATATATTTAAATAAAATATACAAATGTCTAATAGCATAGAAAATATCAAAAGCTACCTTTCAGATTTTAAAGAATACAACGAAGACTTAATAACAGACAACCATATATCAAGATTTGAAATTACTGGAGATTTATTAGATACAACTACAGACACATCTATTAATTTAGGTAATGATAATCAAGAAAATCCTAAAACTTTTAAAATCCAACAAATACTTAATAACCTAAGAAGTAGTACCGGTGATGTTGATAATAATACTACTATAGATTTTGAAAATGATGGAATTATGTATTTTACTATAAATGATAGTACAGGGAGTGCAGGTACTACACATTATAATATTATGGAATTATTTACTAAAGATGCTCATTCTGTTTATGTAGATCCTAATGAAATATCATTAGGTAATGAAGATAGTTATTTTGATTATTATATGCGATATAAATTACTTAAATTAACAATAAACCGAAATTCAGGTATTACAAAATCAATTTATAGCACTGAATTTCGTGCATATCAGGACAGCACTAAAATAAAAGATTTATATACATTTATTTCAAGTTTAAAAAATTTAACCGAAAGCGAACTATCTCATATATCCTATATACATATACTAAAATGCTTTAAATATTACTATCAAATGGCACTTATAATAATGAATCATGCTTTTATATATAAAATCAAAACAGATTTAGCAAGTGAAGCCACTACTTTACATGCTGGTGTTGTAAGAGTTCAAACCAATATTAAAGACCTAATTAAAGCTTTAGTTATTGAGTATGCAAAATCTCCTTCAGTAGAAAAAAAAACAGCAATACAAAACTTAATTAATTTGGGTCATATAAACACAACAGGTTATACATACACCTTTATATTACAACCACAGGAAGTTGGAACACAAAGCCAAACCTATGTTACAACTAGTATATATAATAGAATTAAATCGGAAATAGATCTCATTTATGATGAATTCAGTAGTATTAGGACTCGTTTCACTAAAGGAGATAATCCAAACGCAGCAGTAGATGAAAAAGGTACCTTTAAAGAAATTTTTAGTTGTCATATTTATTTTGGAAATATTAGACAACATATAGATGACATATCCAGTGCAGAAGCAACAGATGCAACCGCAAAAGTAATAATAGAAAATTCTGATGTATTAAAGTATAGAACATACATTGATGCATTAAAAAGTTTTTTTAATAGTATTTATGAATTATTTGATAGTAGTAAAGCATTAAATGATAGAATTAGCGCTATAGAAAATATTGAAAAATATATAGATAGTAGTAATACAGGTAATACAGAAAATAGTAATTTAATGGGTATTAAAACTACTTTGGTAGGGAGTTATAATGATGAAGAGTCTATAGCAGATCAAATTAATTCAATGGAACCTATAGAATTAACAAATGCCAAAAATATTATAAATACTACACTTGATGGAACTGGTTCTCCTACACATATAGTTCTCAATATAGATTCTAGCAGTGCTGATAATTCCGATTTTGATGATCATTTAGGACTTACTTATTATGAGACAGAAGAAATTACAGAATTAGATATGAGAAAAGTTTCAGATAAAAAATATTATATAGCTGATAATGTTTCAAATATCAACATAAAAGGTCTATCAAGTCATAATCCAGCAGGTGATACTATAGGAACTCTTACAGATGTAAAATATTATACTAAAACTACAGGACCCGGGGGGTTTCAACCTGTATCAGACAATGATATTACAAGTGTTGCAGTACCTAGAGCTGATAATGGTATAAACGTAGTTTATATAAAGATTACAAGAACAGTTTCAGTTCCAGTTCCTGGTGATTCTGCAGGTAGTACAATACCTGAAGAACAATCTTATCTATATATAACTCTAAGATTAAAAATGAATGCCTTAATACTTCAAGAAAAAATAACCGAATTTAAAGCAACTAATTCAACTAATTTTACTAATATATTTTCAACGTTATTTAATGCATTTACATCTGTGTCAGGATCATCAGTAATAAAATCAAAAAAATTTGGTTATCAACTAACACAAGACTTAATTAAAATTAGAGATAAATATGAAACTGATACAACAAGCGCTGTAAATCCAGAAAAAGAAACTATAGTAGATATATTGTTTAGTGATTTAACTATTGCCGGTGAATCACTATCACAACCACCGGAAAGAGCAAGATTTAGAAGTCTTGGTAATTTAATGCCTTCCTCTACATCTTTACCCGACACAGCTACATTAAAATTTTCTATTACTAGTTCAGGTGATGATTTAAATCAAACAAGTAGTGCAGAATATGATGCAACTATTAAATCTTTTCTTACAAATAGAATTGCAACTGGTGATAGTGGTTTAACAACTATACAAGAAGCATTAAATAATTATTTTAACTATCATGATAATAAAAATAAAATAAATACTTATTTATGTAAGGTTGCAGGTAGTGACGGTGTAAATAATGCAAATTCTGCAGCAAGCAAAATTAAAAAGTATATAGAAGACGAAGAAAAAGAAGGAGGTGATTTTTATATCACTGCAAATTCAAATCAATATTATACAGCAACTAAAAATATTATAAAAGAACATAATAACTTATATAAAAAAAACGTAGATAAATATAAAACTAAAAATAATGAACTAAATAATATTCTTAAATCAAATTTATATAATAATATATTTTTATATATTACAATAGTAGTATTAATTTTAATATGTTTAGGATTAATATATATTAATAATCATAAAGCATCATTAAAAACTCAGTATTCTGTAATGTTAATAGCATTTTTGTTATTATATTATATTATTTATACTAATATTGCGATCAATGTAACTGAATCATTTCTTTCTGATTGTGTATATTCTTCGAATGAAGATAAATATTTACAACAAATTACAAATTTACATTCAAAAATAACAAGTTTTTTACAATTAAATATTTATAATAAAGAAAAAGATTATGATATAAATAATATATTAGATAAAGAAAAAATTAAATATAATGGATTAGCAAAATCAAGTAGTTCTAAGGTTAATAGTTTGGAATTAGTACTAAATGATGAATTTATTAATGCTGTTAAGAGCAAAGAATTAGTTAAGTTTTTATTATTATTTACAGCAATTTGTATTGTAACATATATTGTTTATACAAATACTGAAGATCCTACAACAACAAGTATAGTATTTATAATACTGCTAATAATTATAATAGCAATATATTTTTATAATATTAATTTAATGACAAGAACAAATGCTAATGCAAAATATTGGAACCATAAAATGATTGCAAAATAAAACCAATTTAAATAATAAATAGTTATGAATACTACTCATGTTCAAGATGCTTTAAATAAATTACGTGAATTAATTATAAGAGACTCCGGTATTAAAAGTTCAGAAGATGAAATTGAATTAACTAGTGGTGTTATTAAACTATTACCTGAATTTAATAATATTTTTTTGTTTGATACTAGTGCTAGCAGTGTTGATTATGATTATGATAATGCAAGTTTAACATTAAATATAAGGGATATTAAATTTATGCACAATGGAACTTTAAAAAATTTAAAAAACTATATAAATTCAAGTAGTATTAATTCATTTGCAAATCTTGATAATATTGATACTGCAACATCAACTGTTATAAAAACAATAACTGAACAAGACAAAATTAACCTAAAAAATTTAATAATTGATTATTTTAAATTAATATATTTTGCTGGAAATGCAATTATATTGTATAATGCTAGTGAAGCCAATAAAACAAAAGAAGGTTACACAAATGTATTAAATGAATATAAAAATAATATAATACAATATACAAATAATAAAAGTATTACAGATCATACTACAATAGTAAGCGGTAATACAAGGAATATAAACACAATAAAAAATATTAACAATAATTTTATTAAAGAAAAAAAAAAATACAGTAATCAATTACAAGCAATTAAAGATGCAAAAAATAAATTAAATAGTTTATATATTTATATTTATTTTGTTATAACACTAGTATTTGTGATAATAATATTAAGCATAATATTTAGAAAAAATAATAATTATTTAATAATTATAATATTTATATTACTAATAATAAATGCATTATTTTCGAAATATGTTATAATAACTGAAAATTTTATTACATCTATTGATATTACTAAAAATTGCACTTCAGATTTAGATAAACCGATAATAATATTGTTGTGTAAAGCAATGGTAGGAACATATGTTAAACATTCAATAACAATTGATATTAGAGCAGAAACTATTAGAGAAATAGATTTATATGCAGGTTTGTATAATAATATAAAAAGTATTAATTTGAATAAAAGAGATAAAATTAATATTAATAGTCTTACATTTTATCAATATAAAGCATATACAAGTTTATTTTTACGTTTAGTAATATTAGTAGTGTTATTATTTTTACTATATAATATATTTGGGTTTAATTATATAATTGTGATGTTAGGAATTGTTTTATTTTGTTTAATTTTAATGATGTATTTATATACTATAAAAAGGATAAATAGAAATAATTTTAAAATTATAAATTGGGTTTAGTTTATAGTTTTGGCACTTTTCCATAAATTGCAATTATCAGGATCATATTTTTCAATATGTTTGCATTTGCTTCTATATTGGTAGCCAGGACATGAACAAATAATTTCTCTAGGTGTATTATCATTTTTCCAAATCATATAATATATTTCATATGTTTTATTACTATCAGTTTCACTTTTAATAAATATTTTACGGATATCAATGGAAGCCATTTTAAATTAAGTTATATTTAAGTCATCATTTTTAATAATTAAAATATTTAATTCTTTTGCTTTTTTCATACTATTTGAAGTACTATTAAGATCTTTAGTAATTAATACATCAACTGATTTTGAAACTGTAGAAACAACTTTACCATTATATTGTTGAATTAATTTTTCAAGTTCTTTATTTCTAATTCCAGTAAATGCAATTGTTTTACCTATTAATCTAGTATCTAAATGGTTTGAATTATTTGGTATAGGTATAACATGGGATGAATTTATTTGAATATGAGAATAGTATTTATTGTAAAATGATTTGAAATTATTTAAACCTTTTAAGAATTGTTGGGCATTAATTTTACCAATTCCTTTAATTTTGATAAGATCATCAAAAGTAATATTATCATTTAAATTATAATTATCAATAATAAGTTTAAGTTTTTTTGAACCTAATGATCTATCAAATAGATTTGATCCTGCCATAATATTTTCAAGATCAGTACATTCTAAAGCTTCTTTAATACAATTTATTATTATTTCAATTTTTTTAGTACCAATTCCTTCAATATCTTTAAGATCATTTGGATTTTTAATATCTAAAATATTTTCTAAAGTTTTAAAGCCTTTATTATACAATTTAACTATAGTTCCTTCTGCTAGATTTTTAATTCCTAATGTTTTAAAAAAATGCGTAGTTCTTCCTGTTCTTTGTGTTTGCGGTGATTCTTCATCTTCTTTTTTAACAAATATTGCATCTGTATTTGTTTCATCCCATTCCCAATTACCATCCGGCATTTTAGGTTTAACTTTCTTAATAACTTCAATAATCTTAGGTATTACTTGTCCTGAACGCACTATTTTAATTCTAGCATCTTTACCTATACCATTTTCTTGTATAAACTTTGCGTTATATCCTGAAGCACATTCAATATTAACTTGATCAATATTAACTTTATTGAAGATAACTCTAGGTTTATATCTATTGTCTTTAGATAATTTATATTCTACATCTATTACAGTTGTAATCGCAGTTTCATCTAATTCCGCATTTTTAAAAGCAAACGAAAAATCAGGATTACCTGATTTAATATTAGGATAATGTTTTGAATTGTCGGTTATAACAATACCATCAATTTCATATTTTGATTCAGTTTTAAATGTATTTAAAGTTAATTTAAGATCTTTAATGGTTAAAGGTTCTTTTAATAATTGATATTTAACACAATTGGTTTTAATTAATTTTAATTGTTCTTCTATTGTTATAGGTTTATCAAGAACATTATAAATTACTAAATCAACCAACGATAATAAAGGAATATTTAATGTTTTAGCATTTACTAGACCTGCTACTACATTTCTAGCATTAGAACCATATTCAGTTTTCCATTTATGTTTAGATATTATTAATTCACCTCTAACATTTTCAGTTTCTATTTCAGGTAAATTAATGTGAGGTAATATATGGCTTATATCGCTTCCAATTTTACCATTACCTCTAGTATATAATTTATTTTCAGTTTTATTGTAAAATGCAGATATTCCATCAAGTTTTTCAGATATTACGTAATTATTGGATTTATATTTTTTAATCCATTTTTGTAAATCTTTATCTTCTTTAATTTTAGTTTGTGATCCTAAATGATATGGAAGTTTTACGCAATTATCTTTTGTTTCACAACCTATTAATTTAAAATATTTATTTTTAGGATCTAATTTGTGTAATTGTTCTCTTAAGTCATCATATTCTTTATCAGTTATGATTGGATTACCTAATGTATAATGATAATCATATTCTTTAAGTTTATCAACTAATTTTTGAATATCAGTCATTATTATTTATTAACAATAAAAATCATTTTTAAAATGATATATTTTGATTTTATAGTATGAAAAAATAAACATGTTATATTGTTTTCTAGATTTGCTGTTATAGTATATGTGGAACACTTTGTTTATTTTTTACTTGACAAATCTATAAACATTAAAACATTTATAAACCAAATACAAAATAAAAGAATATTTGATTGAGTAATGTCATTATTTAATATATCTATTTTATCTAATAATGTATTTACTGAACATAATTGAATTGAAGGAGGTCCTATATCAATAAGTGATACTATTTTGTTATTATAAGAAAATTGATTACAACAAGTCAATGGAATATTAACTAACATTATTTAAGTATAGCAGATATAAAACATTCTTCACAAGAATGTTTTATATGATTATGAATACACATATTTTTGCATATTTTACATCTTGATTTTCTTTTTTTGTGTTCGCAAATTTCAACACCACCGCATTTATAACATCTTGATTTTTGTTTATTATGTGGGCATAATTTAGGTTTATTACCACATTCACGACAACTATCTTTTCTTCTATTATGTTTGCATATTTGGCTACCGTTGCATTCTTTGCATATATATTTTTTACGATTATGATGGCAAAATTGAGTACCATCACATTCACGACATAGGACTTTACGTCTATTATGTATGCATTTTTTATGATTTTTATCGAACATTATATTGTTTTATAATAAAAAACTATTTATATATTAATTTGTTTTACATTTTTTACAATTAGATTTTTGTTTTGCATGAATACATATTTGACTACCACCACAATTTACACATTTAGATTTTTGTTTATTATGTGGGCATAATTTTGGTTT
>MDSX01047482.1_pt1 | contig 19098 bp, 17 predicted proteins | sample 811141 | NCBI WGS metagenome assembly MDSX01 (sample SAMN05326642, study PRJNA326480) | marine metagenome | isolation source: seawater | place: Atlantic Ocean: South East | collected 2010 | reverse complement strand
TGACATTTAATTTGACCTAAAGGTACAACGGGCCTTACCTACCTTTGAGATATGAATACGCTAATCAAGATATTTTTTTCACTATTTATTGTGAGTTCTTTTGGATGTTCCTCAACAAAATATTCAATTGATTTTTTAGGATCTGATTTTTTAAGAAATATCGATAAAGTAAATGAAGTTAAAAAAGAAGTTGATAGCCTTTTGAATACTCATAATGACTTATTCCTAGAAGATAATATTCATCCAAAAAAAATAGATGCCATTTTAATAAATGGAAAAATTACACAATATGAAAATGATTCTGTTTACTACATAAATGGGCACTTGATTATCAAAAGCGGAAAAATAAAGGCGATAACGGAGAGTAAAATAAAAATTGAAAAATTAATAAAGCGTCGAAAAAAATTTGGTTTAATAGATGTTATCGATCTAAAAGGAGCATATGTTTATCCAGGCTTTATAGATGCTCACGCACACTTTCTGCATCAAGGCATGGCCTTGAACTCTATAAATCTATTGGGTACAAAATCTTGGGAACAATGCATTGAAAGAGTGAAACATTTTGTAAAAAAAAATCCAAATAAAAAAGTATATCGAGGACAAGGTTGGGATCAAAATGATTGGGAACTAAAAGAATTCCCGAATAATTCAAACTTGGAAAGTATCACTGATAAACCGATTATTCTCAGCCGAATTGATGGCCATGCAATTTTAACAAATTCAAAAGCACTTAAAATATCAAAAATTGATATTAATACCGAAATAAGTGGCGGGGAAATAATTAAAAACAATGAGAATTTAACAGGTTTACTTATAGATAATGCTCAATCGCTTTTAACTATTCAAGAACCCAATAATCAAGAAAAATCAGAGGCTTTATATGCAGCTCAAGAAAAAGCGTTTCAACTCGGACTCACTGGAATTCATGATGCAGGACTGCCATCGAAAGATATAATGTTAATTGATACTCTTCAAAGAAAACAAAAGTTAAAAATGCCCTTGTATATCATGGTAAGTGAAAGCGAGAATGAAATAAATTACTGGCTTAATAATGGTCCTCTTAAAACAAAATTAATTGATGTCAGAAGTTTTAAATTTTATTCAGATGGCGCTTTAGGTAGCAGAGGTGCTTTAATGCGAAAACCTTATTCTGACAGGGAAAATCATTTTGGAAGTGAAATAAGAAGCTTTGATTACATGCAATCCGCTGCTGAACGAATAGCAAATAATGGGTGGCAAATGAATACTCACTGCATTGGAGACTCTGCAAACCGGAGAATGTTAAACATTTATCAACTTTTTATTGATAAGCTAAAAAAAAATGATTTAAGATGGAGGATTGAGCACGCACAGGTAGTCCATCCAAAGGATAGGATTGCGTTCGGTCTTGGGATCATTCCCTCAGTTCAACCGTCTCACGCAACCAGTGATATGAATTGGGCAATAAATCGACTTGGTCCCGAAAGAATTTTATATGCCTATTCTTATTTAACCTTAAGGGAAGTTAGTGGAGGAATTCTTCCTCTTGGTACTGATTTTCCAGTTGAATCGATGAATCCATTAAATACTTTTTATTCTGCGATTTACAGAAAGTCAATGCATGATAAATCTCAACCAACATTTCAAATCCAACAAGCACTATCTCGAGAGCAAGCACTAATTGGAATGACAAGAGATCCCGCTTATGCTTCTTTTCAAGAAAATGAGGTCGGACAAATTCAAATCGGAATGTGGGCAAATTTTACCATCTTTACATCCGATATTTTAAAATGTCCTCAAGACAGTATTTCAAAATTAAAAGTACTTCAGACTTGGGTACATGGTGAACTTGTTTATATGTTTGACAAAGAATAAATAATATTATGGCCAACGAAGAACCAAAAAGATTGTTTGATTTTGCATATTATGCCTTGAAAAATCATCCAAGACCAGACGCTTTAAATACTAAAGTAAAAGGCGAATGGCAATCATTATCTACCCAAGAATACATAAATAAAGCAGAAAGCTTAGCTAGAGGTCTTATAGAATTAGGTGTTGAGCCTGGAGATAAAATCGCCATAATATCAACTAACAACAGAATGGAGTGGAATATTTGTGACCAAGCCATACTCAGTACGGGTGCTATTGATGTTCCCGTTTATCCAACAATTACCTCTGAAGATTATGAATTTATTTTCAACGATGCAGAGGTGAAATATTGTTTTCTGAGTGATGAGGATTTATTTAAAAAGGTTGATGCTATTAAAGATAAAGTTCCTAGCCTGAAAAATATTTACTCTTTTGAACCCATAAATGGGTGCGACTCATGGGACAATGTTTTTATGAGTACTAAAGAAAAAAACCAGACAGAATTAGCAAGCCGTATGGAAGTCGTAAAGCCTGAAGAGTTAGCAACATTAATTTATACTTCAGGAACTACGGGAACTCCGAAAGGGGTTATGCTAAGTCATAATAATATCACTCAAAATGCCCTTGCGGCTTCTCAGAGACTTCCTGTAGATCCAACCGCTAAAGGCTTGAGTTTTTTACCCCTATGCCATAGCTATGAGAGAGTATTGGTTTATGTATACATGAAGACTGGAGTCGGAACATATTATGCAGAAAGTCTCGAGACGATTGGGGATAATTTAAGAGAGGTTCACCCTGAGGTGTTTTCAGCAGTTCCAAGATTACTAGAAAAGGTTTTTGATCGGATAATGGATAAAGGGAAGGGGCTGACAGGAGTGAAAAAAATTTTATTTTTCTGGGCAGTAGGGCTTGCCGAAAAATATGAACACAAGGGCAAATCAAGCTTTTATTATTTTCAACTAAACCTGGCTCGAAAAATAATTTTTTCTAAATGGAAAGAAGCTTTAGGTGGAAAAGTTTTAGCAATCGCATCAGGAGCGGCTGCACTTAACCCAAAACTCGCTAAAATTTTTGCAGGAGCAGGAGTGAATATTCAAGAAGGGTATGGCTTAACTGAAACCTCTCCAGTTCTTACAGTTAATCTTCCGACAGGTCACGGGCATGTTCTGGGGACAGTAGGAACACCTTTAAAGGGAGTAGAATTAAAATTAGATACTGATCGTGAAATCTTAGCAAAGGGTCCAAATGTTATGATGGGCTATTATGGGCGTCCTGATCTAACCGCTGAGGTTATGACTGAAGACGGTTGGTTTAGAACCGGGGATATTGGAGAAATTCTAGATGGGGGCTATCTCAGAATAACTGATAGGAAAAAAGAAATATTTAAAACATCCGGAGGCAAATATATCGCACCACAAAACATGGAAAATGTATTTAAAGAATCTCCCTTTATCGAGCAATGTATGGTTGCAGGAGAAAATGAAAAGTTTCCAGTACTTCTTGTCCAAGCTAACTTTGAGTTCCTCAAAAAATGGTGTGAAGGAAAAAATATAGATTACACGACTGATGAAAAAATTATTCAAAATAAGTTGGTCATTGATAGGATTCAGAAAGAAATTGATTTGAAAAACGAAGGCTTTGCAAAATGGGAACAGGTTAAGAAGACTTACTTATCTCCAGACCCATGGACAATACCAGCAGGTCACTTAACACCAACAATGAAACTTCGAAGGAAACCCATTCTGTCGATGTATTCAGTAGGCTATGAATCTCTATTTAAAAACTAAATATTTTCAATATAATACCGAAATCGTTCCAATACTTGATTAATATCCTGAGGGTTAGAAATCTCAAAATTCACATTTTTAAGAGTTTTTGGATGCATAAAGCCAAGTAGCCGGGCATTTAATGCTTGACGAGGACAAATACTTAAACAGTTTTGGATGAAACTTTTAAACTTAGGATAACCTTGAATATTAGGTATCTGATCCCCCCCATAAGTTTGATCGCCGAATAAAGAATGGCCAATAGATTGAAAGTGAACTCTTATTTGATGGGTTCTTCCTGTCTCTAATCTGCATGAAACAAATGTTGCAAAACCAAATCGTTCTATTACTTCATAATGAGTAATTGCTTTTTTCCCGTTGTTTCCATGGGGGAAAACAGCCATGATTTTTCTATCTCTTGCGCTTCTACCTATGTGCCCCTGGATAGTTCCCTTGTCCAAATTCACATTACCCCATACAATTGCATGGTATTCTCTTTCAGTCGAATGGTCAGCAAATTGATTGGCAAGAAAAGCCAATGCGTATTCATTTCTTGCAACAACAAGAATTCCAGTAGTGTCCTTGTCAATTCGATGGACTAAGCCCGGACGTTCGCTATCTCCCACTTCGGGCAAGGATTGAAATTCGTACAATAAACCATTAACCAAGGTGCCTGAATAATGACCATAAGAGGGATGAACCACCATTCCAGCTCTCTTATTCACTACAGCTATATCACTGTCAGAATAAAGAATATCCAGGTTTAAGTTTTCAGCTAATAATTCTTTTACTCTGGGTGGATACGCTAAAACCAATGCAACATTATCTCCCGGACGAACACGATAATTACTTTTTACGGATTTCCCATTCACTCTTATCGCGCCAGCCTCAGCCGCTTTTTGAATTCGTGTACGAGAAGTTTGACGCATTAGATTGATCAAAAACTTATCTACCCTAAGAAGTTGCTGACCTTGATCAGCTGTAAAATTGAAATGCTCATAAAGCTCTTCATCATCTCTTTTTTCATCAAAATTTTCTTTAATCATTTGATACAATCAAGCGAATTCTAGATCCATGTTCACTTATCAAATAATAAATACCATTTGGCCATAAACGCGTACTTTGAAGAACTTCTCCTTCATGATCTGCTGAAAAAACATCTATGAGTCTTCCTAAACTCGAATAGGCATAGAATTTCTCAAGTTGAACACATCCTTTGATTTTAAACTCATATTTAACAGGATTTGGGGATAATAGAATTTCCGAAAATCCTGACCTTTTCTGATCGGATAAGTCTCCAGGGTCATTCCTCAAAATCGGACGAATTAAAAGCGTTCCGGGAAGTAAGGATGGAAACCACCCATTATCATCTCCATATGCTTTTTCGCTATTTTTATTTAAATCTAATCCAACAGTAATTGCAGGCCCTGTAGTTTGCTGAATCCCCAAGTATACATTTTTTGGAGCATAGATTCCTGTTGTATCTAGCATAAAATGACGAAAAGGAGATTTTGTAAATGGTAAGACCGGAGAATAGTCAGTTTTTGATATATATATCTGGTCGCCAGGAAGTCCAAGGCTATCTATTTCCCATATTCCAATTTTAAAATTCATATTTGACCAATCGTACCCTGCCGCCGCAAAAGAAATATCAAACCCCACAATCGTATCAGCAATCATAAAATCAAACTTTTGAGCATATTTTGGCTTAACACCCTGAGTAACTCCATATGATCGCTCCGCAGATCCGTCATCAAGCCCATATCTTGAATCAAAATTTTGAACAATTTTTAGTGTGTCATTAAAGCGTTCACCAACATTTTCTCCATCAAACCATCCCTTAAAATACCATTTTGTTGGACCCAACATACTTATACCAGGCTTTGCTATTGAAAATTGATATGGAGTACTGATATTATGATCAAGATTAGTAACTACCGGAACATTATTTCGAGAAGCTATAAGATTGGAATTATTGTCCTGCCATAAATACTTACCAAGATTCAATTGCCACCCGCCTATTGGAGGCGACCCATTTCGCCTGTATGCCACAGGTAAGCTATCTCTTTCAAGAATTAACGAATTATAATGCCACCAGGGCACCTCGCTGTAAATTCGGGTTATTGCTCCGGGTTTTCTGCTCCAAGATGGGTCAAAAAGAAGAGTGTCTCCTAAATTACGATTGGCTCCCAATTCTAAATAATCTAACAAAAAATGATCAAACATTCCTCCTGGAGAGCCGTAACGAGAAAGTTTAAAACGAACACCATTTAAATTCTCTAAACTCGATGGAAATATTACCGATTTAGCTATCCATTTTTCTTGATTCCCACCGCCTCGATAAGACTCACCGTGAATCCATGACGAATCAATAGGGTTCCAAAAATGGATAATCAAAGAATCTTGAGATTCCGTTGGGTCTCCCCAGCCTCCATTTTGGAGATAAAATGATAAAACAATATTAGTTGAACCTTGAAAATTAAAATACGGTGATATTAAGACATCTGTAATCGAGTCATTCATTAATACTCCTGGATTATATGCCTGTCCGTTTGAAGATATTCCATCAAATACAGCAGAACCTGTAGACAATGGATCTTTCGACCAATTATGTGCCTGAACCACACCCATTGATATCCATTCGGGACGTAGACCATTATTGAAACCATCAATAAACGGTAATCCCAAGGTGTCCGATGATTTAAATAGGTATTGAGGACTTCTTTCATTACTGAAAGTAATTATCCCCATATTTTCCATTGGGAATTGAGCTTTAAGACTCAAAGCCAAGATAGAAATGAAAAAAATATTTAAGAATCTCATTGAATTAATTTTGAGAATTATTTTCAAGCCATACTCTTACTATTGCTCCCGAATGTAATGATAACATACCTCCTGACCCGATGGGGTTCTGATCAATTATAATCTTATTTGAATCCAAATAATTTCCTTTTACTACCTGAATTTGCAAATCACTTTTTCCAATAATATTTAAGGCATCTTTCAAACTCATAAAAAGAAGATTGGGTACTGCTTGGGTTGGGGGACCTGATATTTCACCTACAATAAGATCTATGATCGTTCCTTTTCTAATCAAATCCCCAGCATTCAAAAGTTCACCATTTGTCATTACACCGAGAACGATCCCTTCTGCCAAATCAGGTTTGTAGATTATTTTACCTATCCTTAATCCCTTACTTTTTATGTCAATAACTGCTCGTTTCAGTGTTCGTTCAATCAATATGGGTAGATAAATATTCTCCGCTCTGTGGCGATTTACAGTTAATTGAACCTTACGCCCAGCCTTAGCCAAGGAACCTGAAGATGGATATTGTTGGACAACCGTTCCAGGTTCGAAATTTTTAAAATATGCACTGGAATCCATTACCTCTGCCAATAAATCTAATTTTTCGAGATTAATTTTAGCCTCTGCGAATGATATATTTCGAACATCAGGAATTGTTATTATTTCCCCGTGTCCAGTAAGTATTTTCAAAAACCAATTCATGGGCAGAATTAAGATACCTAGGAACATTATAGCTGCAACGAGATTCAACCAGAATTTTTGGCTTTTCAAAAACAAAATAAACTTCATGATGATACAAAAATAACAATAGGGTTGTTGGGTTCAACTATATTTGACACATGCGAAAAAAGTTAGCAGTTATCATGGGTGGGTATTCAAGTGAGTATCAAGTCTCTGTGAAAAGCGGGAAGAATATATTTGATTCAATAGATAAAAACAGATATGAAGCATTCAGAATTGAGCTAAGCGAGAATGGCATTGAAGCCTGGGATGAAAATGGCAATGAAATTTCCTTTGAATGGCGAGAAATGTCGATTCGCAAAAAATCTAAAGTCATTAAAATTGAATTAATATTTAATCTTGTTCATGGGCATCCTGGAGAGAATGGTAATTTGGCAATGCACTGGGAAAATTTGGCAATACCTTACACTAGCTCGGCCCCTGGGCCTTCTGCATTGACATTTCATAAAGCCTGGACAAATGGAGTTGTCTTGAGAATGGCAGTTGAAGTGCCAGAAGCAATTCTAGTTGAAATAAGCGAAGATTATGATGATCTTTTATCCAAAGTTGAATCATTTACCTTTCCGATTTTTGTTAAACCAAGTCGATCAGGTTCAAGCTTTGGCATATCCAAAGTCAAATCGTTAAACAATCTGAAAAAAGCCATTAAAATTGCTTCGAACGAGGACAAATCTATAATTATCGAAGAATGCATTTCTGGAACAGAAGTCGCATGCGGATTATTTAGATCTAATAATCAAATCAAAATTACAGGAATCACAGAAATCATCTCGGAAAATGAATTTTTTGATTTCGAAGCAAAATATAATGGAAGATCAAAGGAAATTACACCTGCGAATATCTCAGAAAGTTCATCTCAAAAAATTCAAGAGATATCTCAGAATTTATATTCTAAATTAGAATTAAAGGGGTTTTGTAGATTAGATTTCATCATTCAGGATGATGGTTCTATCATTCTTATTGAAATCAATACAATACCGGGAATGACAAAAGAAAGTATTATTCCAAATCAATTAAAAGTTTTGGGTCTCTCACTAAAAGATTTCACTAACTTGATAGCTGCTGAAACCATAAATAATGCAAAGAATCGCAATTTTCCCGGGATCTTTTGATCCAATTACAACAGGCCATGTTGATATAATTAATAGGGCATTACCTATTTTTGATAAAATTATTATCTCTGTCGGGTCAAATTCTGAAAAACAATATTTTTTCAGTTTAGAAAAAAGAATTCAATGGATCAAAAAGGTTTTTATCAAAACCCCGAAAATTGAAGTCAAATCATACAATAAGTTAACGGTTGAATTCGCTAAAGAATCAAATGCTCGATTTTTAATAAGAGGATTAAGAAATACTTCTGATTTTGAATTTGAAAAAACCGTAGCTCACGCAAATTCTGAATTGAACCCAAGTATCGAAAGTGTATTTCTTTTGACCCAACCAAAATATTCGTTTATTACTTCGACTTTAGTTAGGGAAATCATAAGAAATAATGGTGACTATCAAAAATTTGTCCCTAACCAAGTAGTAATTGATTAAAAACTCATTATTTCATCGCTTCATTTACCACTAAATGAATATTATCATAGGTTGAGCCTAATTTCTTGAGAAAATCTTGAGGAGCTAGCCAAACTGATAAATCTATATTTTCTTCTAACTGCGGAATAAGATTTGGACGGCCTTTGACCGACATTTTATACCAATGAGTAATTTTTGTGATCTCAATTCCGTCAAGTCTATAATTATGAGTTGTTTCTGTAATCTTACTTCCCAAAGAAATTTCATTCAATCCACATTCCTCTTGAACTTCCCTAATTGCACAATCCTTAATATTCTCATTTTTCTCAACTTTTCCTTTTGGCAAATCCCAAACCCCTAACCTAAAAATCCATAAAACTTCTTTAAACTCATTCACAACCCAACCGCCCGCTGCAATTAGAGTCTCTGTTTTGTATTTTTGTTCCATGGTTCTAGATTCAGAAGTAGCAAAAGTTATCGCAAAATCATTATTACAAATTAAAGCAATAGAATTACGTCCAAGAAATCCTTTCACATGGGCTTCTGGAATCAATTCACCAATCTATTGCGACAACCGGATAATTCTCTCAAAACCAAAAGTTAGAAATTTTGTACGTTCAAATTTGTCAACACAAATAAAAAAGACATTTCCTGAAATTGAAATAATTGCGGGAGTCGCAACTGGTGCCATAGGTATCTCCGCCTTAGTTGCCCAAGATTTAGGATTACCGATGATCTATGTGAGGTCTTCATCTAAAGGACATGGAAGAAAAAATTTAATTGAAGGCCAGCTTGAAAGTGGTAAAAAAGTTGTTGTTGTAGAAGATTTAATTTCTACCGGAATGAGTTCTCTTAGGGCAGTGGATTCTATTAAAGAATCAGGAGGGCGAGTAATGGGAATGATGGCTATATTCACATATGGCTTCCAGGAATCCATTACAGCTTTTAATGATAAAGGTTGTGAGTTAATAACACTCAGTGATTTTGAGCACTTATTGAAGGGAATAAAAAATGATAAATCATTTAATTTGGAGGAGTTATCGATTTTAGATGATTGGAGAAAAAATCCTCATAGTTGGAATCACATGAAGTCGTCTTGAAAAGATCACTTAGACTCCCCAAGCCATTGGACTTCTTTATTTGAAAAAAAACTCTTTTGTCCATTATTACGCATTAATTCCATTCTTCCATCTATCAAAATCGCTGAAGTTTTCGCCTTAAATATTTCTCCAGTAATTAAGTTTTCCCAATTCGATAAAATATTCCAATGCAATAAACTCTTTTCATATTCCAGCCGAACATTTTTATCTTTCAACTCAAAGTGACTTATCACTGCTTCTGAAATCGGTTTTATCATATCACTGGGAATTAAATCTGCGCCTAAATATTCATAATCTAATGGTGCACTCCGGATATTAATTCCAATTCCAAAAAAAAAGCGATTACAAAATTCCTTTTTCCAGTTGGATTCTGATAATATTCCCGCAATTTTTTTTGATTTAAAAAAAATATCATTCGGCCATTTTAGTGTAATATCATTTTTGTAACCTTCTAGAAAGAGCTTAAGAGCCAATGACCCAGACATATGAGCCCTCATCAACTCGTTGTTATTCCATGAAATCTCTGGACTAATAATTGTCATTAATAAAGATCCCCCATTATCATCAACCCAACGAGAATTATTCTGACCTCTACCAGCGGTTTGAGTATCTGCCGTAATGACAGTCCAACAATTTTTTGAAAAGCTATTTATATTGCTCTTGGCAAATGAATTAGTTGAGTTTAACTCTCTGATATGTATGTACTTAATAATCAATAATCAAGTATAAAATAAACTCTACATGAGTTTCTGATTAATGCTGGCACCTTTGTTGCGTTACATTTGTGAAATTAAAATAAAAATTTAAAAATTCATCATGAAGTATAGCTTCCCGCCAATTATTTTAGAAGCTCTCGAGGGAATTTCGGAAATGAAGGGAGAAAAAACTGTAGTGATTGACCTAAAGCACCTAGAAAACTCGGTTTGTAGTTATTTTATTATAACGGAAGCTCAGTCAAATACTCAGGTTTCTGCTATAAGCTCTGCCGTAGAAAAAAGAGTTAAAGAACAGTGTGATGAAAAAGCATGGCATATTGAAGGAATGCAGCAAAGTGAATGGATACTGATGGATTATGTTGACACCGTGATTCATGTTTTTGATACAAAATCACGATATTTTTATGATATCGAAAGTCTTTGGAAAAATGGAAAGACAACAAAAATTAAAGATTGAGGTTATAATTAGATTAAAATGAGCAAAAAAGAACCCAAGAAAAAAACAGTTCTCCCAAAATTCGGAATTAGCTGGATATATCTCTCAATATTTATTGGGCTTTTGGCATTACAACTTTTCTCTAATAACTATTCAGGCCAAACTCTCGAATCCAACTTCAGCGATTTGAAAAAACAGATTTCGATGGGTCATGTTTCTCTCGTAGAAATCGTAAATAAGAACCATGTTCTTATTTATATAGACACGGACACTTTGGCTTCGAACGAGGAATACAAAGAAATATCAAAAACAACCTTTGGAGACTCACCGAATCCTGGACCTCATTATCAATTCACGGCAGGAGATAATTTTGAGGAGAAAATTTGGCGTTTCTATGATGAGAATCCAGATGTCAAGACTCAGTTTGGAGAAGTTAACGTCCAGCATAAAACGAAAACGAATTACTGGACAGAAGTTTTCTCATGGATAGTTCCATTTGCTTTAATAGCATTTTTCTGGTTTTTCATGATGAGAAGAATGGGCGGTGGTTCCGGTGGGGGTCCAGGAGCACAAATATTCAATATCGGCAAATCAAAAGCCCAAATGTTTGATGCGGATGCTGAGGTTCGAATCACATTTAAGAATGTTGCTGGAATGGAAGGTGCCAAAGATGAAGTACTAGAGGTTGTTGACTTTCTTAAGAATCCCAAGAAGTATACAAATCTTGGAGGTAAAATTCCAAAAGGAGTATTACTTTCAGGACCTCCTGGAACAGGAAAAACTTTATTGGCAAAGGCCGTCGCAGGCGAGGCCAAAGTTCCATTTTTCTCCCTTAGCGGCTCAGACTTTGTTGAAATGTTCGTTGGTGTTGGTGCGAGTCGAGTAAGAGATTTGTTTAAACAGGCAAAAGAAAAATCACCCAGCATCATCTTTATCGACGAAATTGATGCAATTGGCCGTGCACGAGGTAAATCCAATATCAACGGGGGAAATGATGAAAGAGAAAATACTCTAAATCAACTTCTTACAGAAATGGATGGCTTCGGAACCAATGAACATGTAATTGTAATGGGAGCTACAAATAGAGCAGACATACTCGATCGTGCGTTGATGCGAGCAGGAAGGTTTGACAGAGTCGTTTATGTCGATTTGCCTGAATTCAAAGAAAGAAAAGAAATTTTTGATGTACACCTCAGGCCACTGAAACGTAGTAAAACACTTGATGTCAAATTCTTGGCACGTCAAACTCCTGGTTTTTCAGGAGCCGACATTGCCAATGTTTGTAATGAGGCAGCCCTGGTAGCTGCCAGAAAAAATAAGAAGAAAGTTGAAAAACAAGATTTCTTAGATGCTGTTGATCGTATCATCGGTGGCATGGAGAAGAAAAGTAAAATTATCACACCAGAAGAAAAAAGAGTTATTGCTTATCATGAAGCAGGACATGCAACTGTAAGTTGGTTATTAGAACATGCTTCACCTTTAGTTAAAGTTACTATCGTTCCAAGAGGAAAATCCCTGGGTGCAGCGTGGTATCTTCCAGAAGAAAGACAATTAAATTCTACAAATCAACTTCTAGACGAAATGTGCGCCACAATGGGTGGCAGAGCTGCAGAAGAAGTCGTATTCCAAGAAATAACAACAGGAGCGCTAAGTGATCTTGAAAAAGTCACAAAACAAGCAAAAGCAATAGTTTCAATCTATGGTTTGAATAAAGAAATCGGAAATGTTACATATTATGACTCATCAGGCCAAAGCGAATACCAATTTGACAAACCTTACAGTGAAAAGACAGCTCAAATCATAGATCAAGAAATATCTAAAATCATAGAAAATCAATATAATAGAGCCAAAAAACTAATAAGTGAAAATATTGACAAACTGCACGCATTAGCTGAAGACCTGTTAAAAAATGAGGTGATTTTTAAGGAGAATCTCGAAAAGATTTTTGGAAAGCGTAAATGGCTAACTTCTGAAGAAAAAATTCAGGCTTCATTGAGTGCTGAATCTAAGAAAAAGATACCCTCTCAAAAGATAAAAAAACTATTAAAACCAAATGGTGATAAAGAGTCCTAATTCTTTTACAAAGAACTGCAATAAAACGAATTAGATTTACTAATTTCAGGGTAATTCTTGACAATGGCTGGACTTTTCGGAAAATTCTTTTCAATATTAAGTGGGGCTCCCGAGCACAGTGTTTCGGAGCCCAACGACCCCGTCGCTCGCTTCATTTCCGCTAATGATGATCCTGAAGATCTGACATTTGTAAAAAAATTTACTAATGGAGGCGGATATTTTATTTATTGCGGAAATGAAGAAGAAATTATTAAACATTTGAAAGGTGCATCAGAAGAATGTGGCGAGACTCATTTTTTCATGCCCGAATCCGAATTAATTTTTTGGTTTAAAAAAGCTGGACTTACAATTTCACGAGAGAATCCTTTAGATGCCAATGCGATGGCAACGACCTGCCATGCAGCAATTGCTCAAACCGGAGGAATTATGATATCTGACATACAAACAGCTGGACTTAAATTTGCTCAACTACCTGCGATACATCTGGTTTTTGCCAAAGTATCGCAGGTAGTTAAGTCTCTTTCGGATGGAATGTCTGCAATAAATAAATCGCATAGAGATCAAAGACCTAAAGCTATTATAACGTTAAAAGGCAAAATGGATGTAAGTGTGATGCAAGCAAAAGTTGATCCAAATAAAGATCGTCAAATTTATTTTTTCTTAATTGAAGACCATATTTTCACAAGTTTAAAATGATTCAAAGATTATTTTGGGGAATTATATATGGTCTTGCCATATTTTGGATCTGTAATGCCCGAAGCTGGTCACCTTACCTGCTTTTCATTCCAATGTTGCTTATCTGTATCGAATTTATCAAGATGAAAAAATTAAAGGTTTGGGAGAAAACATTTGGAATCTTATATGTTAGTTATGCCAGCTACGCGACCTGGTCAATATCTCGGTCTTCAAGTAGTGAAAATTTATCGATTTTATTTATAATTTTTGTCTTAATCTGGATAAGCGATTCCATGGCTTTTTTCGGTGGAAAAATCTTTGGGAAAAATCCACTCGCTCACTCCATTTCTCCCAATAAAACAATAGAAGGAGCAGCTATTGGCTTTATTTGTACTTTAGTAATAGGTTGTTTTTATTTAAATATCATAGATCCGATATCAGAATTTAAGTCAATAAATTCATGGCAAAGAATATCATGGGCATTGCCTTTGATAATTTCAATTTCAGCGCCTTTTGGAGATCTAATAGGTTCCAAATTCAAACGATTGGCAAGTGTAAAGGACTCAGGCGTTTTTTTACCAGGTCATGGTGGAACATTAGACCGTTTTGACAGCTTTTTACTATCTGTGATTTTGGTTCAATTTTTTCAATCTTATATCTTATAATCATGATTCACCGCGAAGGCAGAAAACCCTTATTCATTGCCCTTATTTTTCTTGCTCTATTGTATTTTTTATTCCAAAAACTGGATTTTCCTGAATGGGTATATCAATTATATTTGGGCTTTGCAATAGTTCTTTACTTTTTAGTCTTACAATTTTTTCGAAACCCTAAGAGAAATACAGCTTCTAATATAAATGAAATTATTGCACCAGCAGATGGCAAAATTGTAATTATTGAAGAATGTATTGAGCATGAATATCTAAAAGATAAACGGATGTTAATATCCATATTCATGTCCCCTTTAAATGTTCATGTGAATAGGGCACCAATATCTGGGAAAGTAGTCTATACCAATTATCATCCCGGGAAATACTTGGTTGCATGGAATCCAAAGTCTTCTTTACTAAATGAAAGAACTTCAGTGGTAATGGAAAATAAAATTACGGGTCCTATATTATTCCGACAGATTGCAGGCGCAGTTGCAAGAAGAATAGCTATTTATTGTAAACCAAATCAGCAACTGCAGGCAGGAGAAGAATTTGGCTTTATACGATTTGGCTCAAGAATGGATATTTTTTTACCCTTAAATTCTGAAATATTGGTAAAAATTGGAGATAAACCTACAGGGGGAGAAACAGTTATCGCAAGGATTTTAACGGACTCAGATGCTTAACCTTTGATGAACCAATTTGGAAACGAAATCAAAAACCTGATCTGGCGTTTGATTCGAATTATCTATGATAATAGCATCTTTAGCTCTTACCAGAGGGGAGTTTTCTCTCGACTCATCATCACTATCTCTTTGAATTAAATTTGCTCTAACCTGCTTTATTGTGACATTAACATCGCCATTAGATCTTAGATCCAAAAGCCTTCGTTTGGCTCGAATATCAGCTTCTGCTTTCATAAATAATTTTAAATCCGCATTGGGAAAAACTTTAGTCCCGATATCACGTCCATCCATGACAATATTTTTACCATGTGCCATTTTCTGCTGCTGTGACACCAACTGAGACCTAACAAAAGGCAAACTTGAAATTTTTGATACTATTGAATTGACCTCCATCGTTCTTATGTCTAATTCTACTAATTCCCCATTTAGTATTGAAAGATTGTTACCATCCAAATCTTGATCAAATGCAAAATGCATGACCGGTAATCTCTTTTTAATTAGTTCTTCATTAAGTTCATTCTTGTCGTTTACCCATCCTTCTCTCAGAACCGTTAGAGCAACCATACGGTACATTGCCCCGGAATCAACATATAAAAAACCAAAATGAATAGCTAGCTTTTTCGCTAATGAACTTTTACCTGTAGATGAATAACCGTCAATTGCAATAATCATAATTAAAACGACCTTATTAAAGAAAATTGATTAACTCTACCTGCTATGTTATACAACGAACTTCCAAATTGGAATTCCATTTTTCCCGCTTTAAACGTGACACCGCTACTAAGACCAGCACTAACTCTTCTTGAGGTCATTCGATTCTCCATTTGCCTACGAAAATCATAACCCAATTGTAAAAACAACCTTCCTCCCAACTGGGCTTCAATACTGGAGGATATGTGTCTAAAAAAATTATTATACCATGGAAGTTTTTCGTAAGAAATAGTTCCTGATAACGGATCAATAATCATCAATTGTGGATCCAAATATTGTAAATTCCAATTCTGAATGTTTTCATAGGTAATATTAAAACGAAATGGAGCGTGTTTTAGTTTTTGACTAAAAGATAGTTGAAGGTTTAATGGCAATCTCTCTCGCTGAAGCGAGAAATATTCGAAATTTCTCCCGACATTTCTCAAAACTATTGCAATTTGTTTCCGTGATGAGTCTGTTGTCCACAGTATTCCGAAATCAGTTGCTATTGCCTGGGAAGTAAAAACACCGTAAGAAAGAATTGGTAATTTTGCTCCAAAACCAAGAGATAATTTACCATAATCTAAAGAAAATGCAAGCCTAGGAGTGACCTCTCTCGCATAAAAAACACCTAATAAATTCCCATTGGCATCTCTTTGCTCAAGTTGACCGCTACTTAAATAATCTGCACCCAAAGAAAGAAAAATTCTATTTGGAGTAAAAACCGCTCCTCCCTTTTGAGCATTTAATGACTTTTTTCGTTTAGAAAATTTATTTTTAAATAAATCAATTGGAAGTCCCAGCGTAAGTGAACCTTGATGAATTCCTCCAATTCTATTTTGAGAGGTGATTGACCATTGATTAATATGAGATGAATTCAAACATGCAGGGTTTAAGGCGGAGAAAGATATATCTGCAGGGTGAGCCGCAGCATTTGAACCTAGTGCTAATAATCGGGCAGATCCAAAACTCTCAAGAGTTGAAAAAGAAGAGCTAACAGCTAGTTGACAAAATATCGGACCAGAAAAAGATAAAACTAATAAAAGAGCTATTAAATATTTTTGTACCCATTTCATAAGGACAAGTTAACTCTTGATAAGTAATTCCTTGGCGTTTTTGACTCTTTGAGATAGTATTGCTTTATCTATTACTTCATTCATTTCATTAACATAATTGAAATTCATTCCATTTAAATACTTTGAGGGTATGTCATGTACATCTTTTTTGTTCCCCTCAGATAATATTATGTTTTTTATCCCAGACCGCTTTGCAGCAAGTATTTTTTCGCGAATGCCACCAACGGGTAAAACCTTACCTCTCAATGTTATCTCACCGCTAAGAGCGAGTTTATTTATTACTTTCTTTTGAGTAAATAAAGATGTTAATGCAGTTAACAAGGCAATTCCTGCTGATGGGCCATCCTTTGGAATCGCACCTTCTGGAACATGAATATGTACATCATATTTTGTAAATAAATTATTACTCAAATTATATTTGAGTGAGTTTCCTTTCAAGTATGCTAATGCAATTGAGGCAGACTCTTTCATGACATCTCCCAAATTACCTGTAATATTCAATTTCCCTGCGCCTGGAGAAATACTGGATTCAATAAATAAAATATCACCGCCCACTGGAGTCCATGCCAAGCCAGTAACAACCCCTGCTATCTCATTCCCTTGGTAAATATCTCTATCAAACTTGGGAGTTCCCAGTATCTCTTTAATTGATGACGATGAAATTTTGGTAGGGAATTGTTTTTTTTCTGCTTTTGCCAAGGCTGCTTTTCTAACCATCTTACCGAGTTCACGATTCAAATTCCTCACCCCTGACTCACGAGTGTATTTATCAATTAGATCAATCATTTGAGGCTTCGCGATTTTCACCGAATCCTTAGGAATTCCATGATCACTGAGTTGTTTTGGCAACAAGTACTTTTTACCAATTTGTTCCTTTTCCTCCAAAGTATACCCATTAACTTCTATAAGCTCCATTCTATCTCTTAAAGCAGGCTGGACTGATGAAATATTGTTTGCTGTTGCAATAAATAGAACCTTAGATAAGTCATATCCCATTTCCAGGTAATTATCATAAAATGTTTTATTTTGCTCTGGATCCAGCACTTCCAAAAGAGCACTCGACGGATCACCCTGAGCACCATAACTCAATTTGTCAATTTCATCTAGAACAAAAACAGGATTTGAGGACTTTGCCTTTTTTATTAATTGAAGTATGCGCCCCGCCATTGCACCGATGTATGTTTTCCTATGTCCCCTAATTTCTGACTCATCTCTCAAGCCTCCTAAAGACATTCTTATATAATCTCTGCCTAATGCCTCTGCAATTGACTTACCTAAAGAGGTTTTTCCAACTCCTGGAGGACCGTGTAAGCATAGTATCGGACTCCGCATATCTCCCTTCAATTTCAAGACAGCTAAATGCTCAAGCAGCCTTTCTTTGACTTTTTCTAATCCGAAATGATCACGATCTAATATTCTTCTAGCCTTGGATAATCGAATTGGCTGGGTTGACAAATTATCCCAAGGCAAATCCAGAAGAAATTCTAAATAATTTCTTTGAATCCCAAAGTCAGGAACCTGAGGGTTCATTCGCTGAAGACGCTGTAACTCTTTATCAAATTGTTGTCTTGCTGGTTCTGGCCAATACATTTTCTCCGCCCTATCTCTCATTATTTGGAACTCAGCTTCATTACTGACTCCTCCTAACTCTTCTTGAATGGTCTTCATTTGCTGCTGAAGAAAATACTCTCTTTGCTGCTGATCAAATTCTGTACGAACTCGATTAGCAATATCATTTTTTACCTCGAGTAAATGTTTTTCATAACTGAGATGTTTTAGAACAGAATTCGTTCGCTTTTCAATATTATTTTCCTCTAAAATTGCCTGCTTTTTCTCAACATCAAGATTCATATTGCTTGCAATAAAATGTATCAGAAATGTATCAGATTCTATATTTTTCACAGCTATTTGAGCCTCAGTAGGAATATTAGGAGACTCCTGAATAATATCCATAGCCATTTCCCGAATGTGCTGAACTAGAGCACGAAACTCAGTACTTTTTGGTGGTTCAATATCCTTTAGGTATTCAACTTTTGCCTTTAAAAAGGGTTCATCACTAATTATTTCAACAATTTTAAACCTTCTTTTTCCTTGTAGTATGGCCGTAATATTGCCATCTGGCATCTTAAATGACTTTACCATTTGAACAAGTGTCCCAACTGCATGTAAATGTTCACCATTAGGAGTTTCTGTGTCAGGGTTCTTTTGAGCTAATACCCCAAATAATTTTTTACCTTTTTGTGCACCCTGTACCAGCTTTATACTTTTATCCCTACCCGCGGTAATTGGAGATACTACTCCTGGAAATTGAACGGTA
>MDSX01034668.1_pt1 | contig 19117 bp, 12 predicted proteins | sample 811141 | NCBI WGS metagenome assembly MDSX01 (sample SAMN05326642, study PRJNA326480) | marine metagenome | isolation source: seawater | place: Atlantic Ocean: South East | collected 2010 | reverse complement strand
GTACGTCCCTCGACCACATTTATTTGAGGTACATACTAAGTCCGTTTAGGTACGTCCCTCGACCACATTTGTTTAAGGTACATACTAAGTCCGCTTAGGTACATACTAAGTCCGCACAATGACATGAATATATGCTATAACCGTCAATGTTATGATTTTTAAAGGTTAAATATGTCAACTGCATGGTCGTATTCATCAATAAAAACGTTTGATCAGTGTCCTCGGAAGTATTTTCATTTGAAAGTATTAAAGGATGTTAAAGATTATGGCAATCAAGCTACCATTTATGGGCAAGAAGTACATAAAGCATGTGAGGATTACGTTAAGGATGACGTGGAAATACCTGAGAAGTTTGCTTACGTCCGGGGTGTGGTTGAGGCTATTAAACGTATGAATGGAGACAAACATACTGAATTAAAACTTGGGGTTAAGAAGGTTGAAGGTGGTTACGAACCCTGTAAGTTCTTAGGTAAAGATGTTTGGTGGCGTGGGATTGCTGATGTGGTAGTCATTCGAGGGGATACTGGCTATTCTTTAGATTACAAGACGAGTAAGAACGCAAGATATGCAGATACAAAGCAGTTAGATTTAGTTGCTGCGGGGTTATTTGTACATTTCCCACAGCTAAAAAAGGTTAAATCGGGCCTGTTATTTGTGGTCAGTAATGAGTTTATACATAAAGAACATTTTGTAGAGCAGAGAGATGAGTATTTTGATACCTTTAAAGATCAATTAGACAGGCTCGATTCCGCTGAAGTTAGCGGGGTATGGAATGCTAAAACTGGGCCGTTGTGTAAATTTTGTCCAGTTTCCCGATGTGAACACAATAGAAAAGGTTAATCATGAGAAAAAAACGTAACTATAAGAAAGAGTACGACACATATCAAGGCACTGAAGAGCAGAAGAAAAACCGAGCAATGCGTAACAAAGCGAGGCGTAAAGCCCTGAAGAATGGGTCAGTAAAGAAAGGAGATAATAAAGATGTGGCACATAATAAAGCTATATCAAAAGGCGGCACAAACAAGGATGGTACGCGAGTCACTACCGCTAGCGCTAATCGTAGTTTTGATCGTAATAGTTCAAAAGCTTTAGTGTCTGAAACTAGCCCCAAGGAAAGAAAAAAACGTGGAAATTCTAAATAAGATTGCGTTGCTTTTAAACACCAGTAGACCAGAGTTAGTCACAGATAAGATAAAAGAAAGTAAAGTTGTAGGGAAAACTGAAAGCCTTTACAAAGTGGCAGTGCGATGGGGGTTAGATGAAGCTAGGAAACTAGCGGCTCTACGTATAAAAAACGTACCTTCGCCTATTAAACGAGACTACGAGTGGACAGGTAAGTTTGCGCCTTATGATCATCAACGTGAGACTTCTTCGTTTTTAACGTTACATAGGAAAGCATTTTGTTTTAACGAGCAAGGGACGGGTAAAACTGCATCAGTCATTTGGTCTGCGGATTACTTAATGAAACTTGGGGAAATCAATCGAGTGCTAGTCATATGCCCCCTATCAATCATGAAGTCCGCATGGCAAGAAGACTTGTTTAAGTTTGCTACGCATCGTTCTTGTTCTGTAGCACATGGTGACGCTAAGGCTAGGAAGAAAATCTTGGATGCCGGGGCAGAGTTTGTCATCATTAATTTTGACGGCGTGGCGATTGTTGAAGATGAAATAAAGAATGGGGGGTTTGATTTAATTGTTGTCGATGAGGCTAATGCCTACAAGAACCCACAGACTAATAGATGGAAGATACTTAAAAGAATTACCGATCGAGTAGAGTGGCTTTGGATGCTCACTGGTACTCCAGCGGCGCAATCGCCCTTGGATGCATATGGGTTAGCAAAGTTAGTCAACCCCCAGAAAGCTCCTAAATTTTATGGGCACTACCGGGACTCTGTTATGTATAAGGTATCTCAATTCAAATGGGTACCAAAAAGAAACGCACAAGAAGTTGTACATGATATTCTACAACCTGCTATTCGGTTTGAGAAAGATCAGTGTTTGGACTTACCGAAGGTTACATACCTCGATAGAGAATCACCACTCACTCCACAACAGAAAAAGTATTATGAAAAGCTAAAGAAACAAATGACTATGGAAGCGGCGGGAGAACAGATTACAGCTGTAAATGCCGCGACTAACCTAAACAAATTGTTACAGATATCTGGTGGTGCGGTTTACTCGGATACTAAAGAAACTATAAGGTTCGACGTGTCCAAGCGACTCAATGCGATCCTCGAAGTTATTGAAGAAGCTTCACACAAGGTGCTTGTCTTCGTGCCGTTCACGCACACTATAGAATTATTACAAGATTTTTTAGACGCTAAAAAAATTACATCTACAATTATTAGTGGCAAAGTAAATTTAAATAAACGTTCAGAAAGAATTAAACAATTTCAAACTGAAGAAGATCCAAGGGTTTTAATTATTCAACCGCAAGCTGCTTCACATGGTTTAACTTTGACCGCCGCCAATACAATTATTTGGTATGCACCAGTGACAAGTGTCGAAACATACTTACAAGCAAATGCTAGAATTGACCGCCCTGGGCAGAATAACGCTATGAATGTGGTTCATATATCCGGCAGTGATGTAGAAAAACGTTTGTATTCAATGCTTAGGGACAATATTAATAATCACAATAAAGTTATTGACTTATATAGACAAGAACTTTTAGAATAGGAGTGTTGGACAAAGTCAAAACATAATAAAGGAGGAGTAATGCAGATTGATGAAATGGACACAGAAAAATTAACTTCTGTATACATTAAGATTCGAGACGCTTTAGATATAAAACGGGAAGAGCATAAAAAAGAACTTGAAGGTTTGAAAAAGCAATTGGATTTAGTCAGTGCTAAGTTGCTCGAGTTGTTGCAAGATCAGAACGCTCAGTCTATTCGCACTGATTCTGGAACGATTATGAAAGGTGTAACTACTAGGTACTGGGCTTCTGATTGGGAGTCTATGTATGATTTCATAAAAGAGAACGATGCCTTCCCATTGTTAGAGCAACGGATACATAAAACTAACATGCGAAAGTTTCTGGAAGAAAATCCAGATAAATGTCCTATTGGTTTGCAGACTGATAGTCAATTTTCAATCACAGTAAGAAGAGCAAAATCTAAATAAACGGGAGAAATAAATGAGCGATGTAACTATATTCCAAAACAAATCAGTAGCAGTAGACGGTAGCAATGAACTTAGTGATCTTGCTAAGTCCTTTTTAACCACCACTTCTTCAAACCAAAGCCGTAGAATTCAAACGAATACGAACGGAACGTTTAAAAAGATTATCAATGGGGAACAAATTGGTGGGGCTGTGCGGGGGGAGTTTAGGGCTGTAATCATTGGGGCGTTACCCAAGGTTTCTAGAATCTTTTACAAGAGTAAATTTGACCCTAGTAAAGAAGCTACTCTACCTAATTGTTGGTCGAACTTAGGTGACAAACCTGAAGAGTTAGCGTCTGATAAACAAAGTGGTAATTGTGCAACCTGTCCGCAGAATATCAAAGGTTCTGGGGAAAACGATAGTCGAGCATGTAAGTATCAGCGTCGTGTGTCTTTACTATTAGAGAATGAGTTTAATGGTGAGGTGTATCAATTTAATATTCCTGCCAAGTCTTTGTTCGGTAAGGGTGATAAGAACGTACATCCGTTTGAGAGTTACATTAAATACGTCATTTCAAACAATGAGTCGCCTGATCGAGTTGTTACTAAAATAGCTTTTGATCCTGATGCGGACACTATGGAGTTAAACTTCAGTGCAGAAAGAATCCTTAGCGAAGACGAGATTCAAGTTGTTAAGGCTGCACAGCAACGCCCAGAGACTGATAGGTACACTAAGATTACTGTTGCTCAGACTGATGGTAAAAAAGCTCCAGTGTCAATAGAAAAGCCTAAAGTTGTGCGTGCTGAAGAACCTGAAGACGAGGTGATTCAAGAGCCAGTAAAGAAAGAAAAGCGAAAAGCCGCCGCTAAACCAAAAGCAAAAGATGACTTAGCTGAAGTCTTAGATGCTTGGGGTTCCGACGACTGATTATGAGCTACGGATACAGCGTACGAGTAATTAGTTTAAACAAGAAAGCTGACCGTGGGGCTGTTGGTGTCCATCTTGGGCGGGTGTGTATTAAGCATGACATATCCGTTTCCGAGGTGGCTACTAAATTAAGAGTCAGTAGGCAAACTGTCTACAACTGGTTCACTGGTTTTTCAAACCCTAAAGGGAAAAAGATAGATGTAATTCATAGCTTTCTTGATACTTTAAAACACTAAGTAGGGCACTATTTATGAGCGATAAAATAGACTTACTTAGTACTGTTCAACCGTCTTCGGGGTGGTTTTGCATACTAGGTATTAAAGATAATAAAGTAAAACAAAATTTAGTTGCAACTAGAGCGGAAGTTGATGCGTTGATTAAAACGTTTGTTTCCGAAAAGAACGATGTTTATTTTGGGGTAGCAAAGTTTAAGTCTGACTCTAGCCGAGTTAAAACTAATGTGGATTTGCTGAAATCTTTGTGGGTAGATATTGACTGCGGAGAAAGTAAAGCAAAAGTTGATGAGAAAACTGGCAGACCCGATGGGTACTTGACACAATCAGCAGGATTGCAAGCACTCAAAAAGTTTTGCTCTATAATAGGGCTACCTAAACCTATAGTAGTTAACTCTGGACGTGGGATTCATGCGTACTGGCCTTTTGTTTCTGAGGTCACACGAGAAGAATGGGAACCCGTAGCTGCTAGGTTGCGTGATCTTTGTATAACACATGACTTTTATGTGGATACTAAAGTGTTTGAGGCTGCTCGAGTACTACGAGTACCAGATACATTTAATTTTAAAGACGATCCACCTAAGCCAGTAACAGTAATGCTTGGTGCGGATGCAGTTCAATTTGAAGAAGTTAAAAACATTTTAGGTGTAAGAGATACACCCGTTGCGCCACCTAAAGCAGAGATGTCTGAACTTGGTAAGGCAATGATGTCGAACATGACTTCTAGCTTTAGTAAGATCATGCTACGTAGTGGCAAAGGGAATGGGTGTAATCAGTTGCTGTATGCTTACAAGCAACGCTCGGATCTCTCGGAGCCTCGATGGTTTAGCGCTTTATCTATTGCTAAATTTTGTAAAGATAAAGACGATGCAATACATAAACTTTCCTCTGGGCATCCTGACTATGACCCTGGGACGACTGAGAAAAAAATAGCCCACATATTAGGGCCACATGGTTGTGCAGAGTTTGAACGCGGGAACCCCGGAGGATGTGATAAGTGTACGCATAAAGGCAAAATCACTTCTCCGATTAGTTTAGGTAAAGAAGTGTTAGAGGCAGAGGTCGAAGACAACACTGTAGTGGTCTCCAGCCCAGATGAAAATGTAGCAGATCAGATACACGTAGTGCCTGAGTTTCCTAACCCATACATCAGGGGTAAGAATGGTGGTATCTATGTGTCTATGGGTGAAGATGAGGAACCCATATGTATATATCAAAATGATTTATACGTTGTAAAACGTATGCGTGACCCCTTGTGGGGCGAGGTAACTTTAGTAAAACTACATTTGCCTCGAGATGGAGTGAAAGAATTTGTAATTCCAAACTCTCAGATTACAGATCCAAAAGAATTACGAAGAATTCTATCAAGCCAAGGCGTTGCCTGTAACGGTAAGAAGTTTAAATTACTAACTGATTTTATTTTAATTTGTATTAATGAACTACAACTACAAAAGAGAGCAGAACAAATGAGACAACAGTTCGGATGGGCTGACAAAAACACTAAGTTTATTTTGGGTGATAAAGAGATTAGTGCGGAAGGGGTATATCACAGCCCACCTTCTTCTGCCACTAAAGAACTTGCACCGCACTTACAACCTAAAGGCACATTAGAAGATTGGAAGGAAGTGTTTAATCTGTATGGCAAGCCAGGGCTAGAACCCCATGCGTTTGCGGCGTTAACTGCTTTTGGCGCTCCGTTATTAAAGTTTTTAGGGCAAACAGGGGCTATCATTAACTTGATCCACGCTGACTCTGGCACGGGCAAATCAACTGTATTACGTATGTGCAATAGCGTCTGGGGTCACCCAACAAAGATAGGATTGATGTGGGATGACACGTTTGTTTCTAAGATGCTAACTCTAGGCATACTAAACAACTTACCTTTTACTGTGGATGAAATTACAAATATGCATCCTAAAGAGTTTTCTACACTTGTTTATAGTATGTCACAAGGTCGTGGTCGGCATCGAGCAAAAGCAAATGCTAATGAATTAAGAACTAATAATACAACATGGTCAACGATATCTTTATGTACTTCAAACTCTCCGTTTTATCAAAATCTTGGCTCAATAAAAAATAGTCCTGATGGTGAGATGATGCGGTTATTAGAGTATCGTATTGAGCCAAATAAAATTATTGCTGCTGATTTTGCTAAAGAAATGTTTGATCATCAACTTAGTGATAACTATGGGCATGCAGGAGAGATCTACGCTAAATACCTTTTGAGTAACATGGAAGAGGTTCTTAGTGCGGTTAAATCTATCCAAGGTAAACTAGATAAGGAACTACAACTCGAAGCAAAAGAGCGTTTTTGGTCTGCTGTAGTTGCGGCAAACATAACTGGTGGACTTATTGCTAAGCGTTTGGAGTTGCTCAATTGGGATATGAAACAGATCTATGCTTGGTCTACTGGTATGTTGCAAGACTTACGTAAGGATACTGCGCCACCACCAACTAATTTAGTCTCAGTAATTGGTGACTATATTAATAGGAATATACAGAACATCGCGGTGGTTAATGATGAGGTAGACTTACGAACCAATATGCAAATGATGCCACTTGAAACTCCTCGAGGGGCATTGAAGATTCGTTATGAGCCTGATACTAAAAAGATGTTCTTTGCTACTAAACCATTTAAAACCGAATGTACTGAGTATCAAATTGACTATAAAGATTTGTTGTCGCAACTTAAAGAGCAAGGTATTTTTATGGGGTCAATGGTTAAGCGCTTGGGTAAAGGTTTAAAAGTCGCTAGTCCAGGGGTTCATACTTTAGTTTTTGATTGCTCAAATCCTAACTTTATTGATATGGATGAATTTGCGAAGCCAGAAGATGATAGTAGAGAAGGTCAGTTACCAAATTGATTGGGCAAAGTTTAAGCGGGGGACTTCTATTTTTCTCCCGTGTTTAAATCCTGTGCAAGCAAAGAAAGATATTTTAAAAGTTATGAAACGACTTAAGTTTAAAGTTGTCCAGAAGGTAGTTATTCAAGAAGGGATAAAAGGTGTTCGAGTCTGGAGAGTTTAAACTGTAGGGTATTTCTCGCTCTTTACCTTATGGTTTAGCCCCCCGCCTAAAAACGGGGGGTTTTTTATTTTTGTTGTTCTCTTTTCCGGCGTTCTATTCTAAGTAAACTTTGTCTTTTAAGAAGTTCTCGTTGTATATTTTCTGCTTCTGCTTTAGAAAGCCCAGATTTAGATAGTGCCTTATTGACTTTATCTCTACCATCTTCTACGGCTTCTTGTCCTCTCTTACCCATTTTACCAAATTCAATCTCTTCTCTATATTGTAGCTCTAGTTCTGCAAGAGCATTAATAGCAAAATCAAGATCTGCCTCAGCTATAGCATAGGCTCTACTAGCTTTATCTCTTCTTAAACGAGTTAATTCTTCCGATGCATCTCTAACTTCTTTTGCTGCTTTACCCATTAAAGCGTTTAACTCAATTCTATTTCGTGTTTTAAACCCCGCTTGTTTTTCTACGTTTGCTCGATCTACGGGCATTACTCCAAAAAGTCCACGCATAAACGTATCAAATGCACTAATTTCTTCTGGTTTAAGTGCAAGAGATCTTTCTGAGCTTGTACCCTTAGTTTTATCTTGATAGGCTCTATACACATCGCGTAGTTGATTTTGTGAAGTTATTGCGTCCGTAGTTAAAATATATATAGCGTCACCTACCCGACCTTGAGATAAAAGTTTTCCTACTCTTCCAAGTGTTTCAATTATGCCTTGTGCGTCACTAGCAGTAACCCCTAACATTGATGTAGCTGCATCACCAATGGCAGCATCAACAGACGACGCAGGGCGGCTATACGTATTAGGGGCTAAGAAATCGTAATCTAATTTACTAGAAAAATCATAATCAGCTACAGCATTAAACACTCCACCTCTTGCAACTTTAGTCATAAATGAATCATTACCCCCAAATTTATTTGGTATCCACTCAAAATATAAATATTCTGAAAGACCATTGTGATTCATCATGTTTTCTATTCTTCTTTTTTCTTGTCTTTCTTCTTCTATATCATCATCAAACAGTTGTGGTAAGGCAACAACTTTTATTCCCATTGCTAAGGCACTTAACAGCACAAAACTACCTGAAGCCGCGCCAAAACCTCCAGTGAGTAAACTAAAAGTGGTTAGCCCCGCTAAGTTTTTAAGCGCTCTTCCTCTTTCCTTAAAAGGGACATTTGCTAATGGGGAAAATGCGTTAACCATATTCCTAAGAAGTAGGGCTATAGCTTGAAATCTAAAACTCCCTAGTCGAGCACCTTGCCTAGTAGCCCAACTTCCAAAAGCTTGGATTCCAACTCCGCCAGAATTTATCCAACGATTAAAGTTTCTATTAAACGGGTCGTAGTTGAACGCAACTTCTTGAGTTTTTATTTTTGCGGCCCTTGTAGATTCCTTAAAGGCATTTTCTATAGCCTTTACGTCACCTTGTTTAATATTTTTAACGCTACGATTAAACTCTGCCTCAAATGCCACTAAATATACAATTTCTCGTGTTTGTCGTTCGGTGACACGGAATATTAAAGAAAAAGCATCTAGTACTTGTTGTGTTGTAGCTGGGGAGTCTAAATCTTTTAACGATACGTTAGATGGTTGACTAGCAAAATGAGTAAGCTCACTAATATAATTAGTATTAAATCCAGCTTGATCGTTATAGTATTTATATGCAGCTTGTAATATAGGGTTGTTTTGCACCAACGGTGTGTTAAATAAAGAATAATTTTCAACATCTGCAACACCAGGTTCTAAACTTCCAAGCTTAACACCTTTTGTATCAACCTGACTTATTGGATTAGCTACAGCCGTGATATATTTCGTTATTAATTTTCCAATTGTTGCATAACCATACTCAGCGCCTAACAAGGCAGGGGCAAAAGTTGTTAGCACACTATAGTTCTGTAGTGCGGTGTCTACGGCGACTAGATACTTATAAAATACAGTTTGACTTAGTAATGACTCTGATGCTTTAAATAGTTCACCATATTCAGGTGGAGCAAATTGAACTTTTACCCTACCTTCAAGTTCGTCGATTATAGTAGTTAATTTACGAGCTTCAGGAGTTCCAGCTATATTTTCTCGTGCTTGCTGTGTAATTAACTCACTATCTTTTTTGTATTTTGCTCTTGGTAATTGCGCTGCGGCTGCTCCCATATACGTAGCAAGTGCTCTAACTTGATCTGTGCTGTATCCTGGAGTTGCTTTACGTCTTGCCATGCGCGTCCTTAAATCTCTATCTGGAAGCGTTTGCAAAAACATTTCTATAAATTCTTCTTTAATACCATCAATTTGATTATTGATCTCAGTTTGCGTTGGTTGCTTTAAGTCTCCGTCTTTTTGTGTACGTGCTCTTTTAACTGCTTCTAACTTATCTATTGCTTGTTGTAATAAAGTGTCACTTTGAAGTTCTACCTTTAATGTTTCTCGTTTATCTCCAGTAGTTTTAACTTCTGCTGGATTTTCTCCGCTTTCTCTTATATCTCTATCTAAATCAATTTCAAAAGCGTCCCGTTCTTCAGCGGTATCAAAAGTCCATACGCCATAATTTTCACTACTACCTTTGACACGAACCCAAAAATCTCCAAATCTATATAACGGAAAGTATGGATCTGCACGGCGTATAGCTTTGTATTGCGAAACAATTAACGCTCTGATTAAATCTTTTGAGTCTTTACCTAAGTCAGTTTTTTCTAGGTTTGCTAAACGAATTGTTTCCATTTCGCTCAACATATTTAAATATAATTCTTTTACTTCTGCGTATACATCATGAGCTTCGCCAGCATACGGTTTAGATGGATTAGGATTCATCTTTTTTTGTATTGCTGTAGGTGCGCGTTTCAACCTACCTAAAGTCTGCCATTGTTTCATTAGCTCTCGAATGGCACGAATTCTAGTTGTGATTTCTGTTTTTGCGTCTCTTTGTTCCCAACCTATACCTAATTGATAATCAGCATCTTCAAGATCTAACTCAGAAAGAGTTTCTTTACGCGCTATATTTCTAAGTATTGCTAAACCTCTATCTTTTTCTACGGCTTCTTCAACAGTTTTATATTTAGCAGGATTAAATCGTATGGCAGAAGCGTTACTCATTAGTTCCATTAACAACTGACCCGCAACAGGAGCTTCAGCAACAAAATTAGAAAACTTTCTTAGCTTATCTCCTCCCAATTTCATTAATCTTTGTTGATCTTTTCGTAAATTACCAATTACATCTTCTAATGCCTCTGCGTAATTTTTTAGTACTGTATTTTTAGATTTACGTAATCCATCAAGAATAGTAAAAGTGTCAGCTGCAAGTAACCAAGTAAATTTCTTTACTCCTTGAGAAACATCTCCTATTGTGTTAACAGCTTTAGTGATTAATTTTCTAGTTTCAGAAACACCTTTTCTGCTTTCTTTTTCGTTGTCGTTAATAATGCTTTTAAATTGTTTTGCTTGTGCTTTAGCAGCTTCTCCAGGATTACCATCCCAGTTGCCCATTAACATATCTTCGCTTTTAAACTCTGCGGATATCTTTCCTTTTATTAAATCATCTAAAGTTTTAAGCACTGGTGAATTAGGATCGATACCAACTAACCCTTTAAGTTTAGTTATAAACTCGGACACCCAATTTTTTATTTTCTTAATTACGTTATCTTTTATGTCATAACGACCTGCTAAAATACGTGTGGCATTTACAGCCCAAAACTCAGAAGGGTTAAAGTATTGGTAGTCTTCGCTTTGTAAAGGTATGGTATCTAACGGTAACCCAAGTTCTTTCTTAAGGTTATCAAACAATCCATCGTCTCTGGTGTCAAAAGCTCCATACATATTTTCAAAACGACTAGAATCTTTTGTTTCATTAACTTGTTTAAGATACACCAAAGCCAGTGTGCGCAATTTAGCTTCTTGTAGTTGTTTGTATATTTCTGGATTAGCAGCTACTAATTCGACATTTGTTAACCCACTAGGCATAGTTAATATGCTAGCCAAACTTGTTTCTAATTGACTTGATATTTTAATTTGTGCGTCAAGTCCTTTTTCCCAAGCCTCACGTATACTAGTTTGAACATCACTAGGAAGCATACGTTCTAGATGATGTAGTAACTCATGGACAGCGGTTCCAGGCTTTGAGTTTGGGCCATCTTTAATAATTCTAATTACACCCATCAACGGATTGTAATTAGGGTCATCTAATGCCTCGGCAAGTTTTTCTAAATCTTTGGATATTTTTTTATCATACGGGGTGTAACTACCTGATTCCCTTATTTTGTCTGTACGTTTTATAGCTGAAATACCTACTTGTGCAGCTAACTCTGGATTTTGATTAATTACCCATTCAAATAAATCATAAGTCTTTGGGTTTAGCTCTCCTCTACGTACAGCTTCGTTTAACCGAGTTTTAATTAAACGCGTACCACCTTGTCTCTGTCGTGTATTACGTAGGTTTTTTTCTTTATTTCGTAGTCTTTTGGCTCTTGCTAATAAGGCATCAATTCGAGGAACTAGATCTTCAGGACGTTCTAGACCCATTGCGTATGCATTCATTAACTCATCCAGAGAACGCATGAAATCTGTTTCTGATTTTAAATCTTCTCTTTTTGGTATCTCAGTAAGTTTACCAAAACCTAATTTTTTAGTATGCCCTTGACTTGCAACAGGTTCTGCTTTGTAACTTAACTGTTCATTTGGTGCTGCACCTAGCGTAGCTAATTTTTCTTCTGCTAATTTTATTTGAAACGGTTTAGCTCTTTCTAATATAGTAGTAGCTGATTGCGCTGTTGCGGTACCTTGCATTTCTGGAGCTTGTGTAACTTGAAGTGCTCGAGCAAAAAGATCTATACGTTCTTCCCCAGTTAAGTCGTCGTACATAGAGTCTTCATACTGTAACTCTGTAGCCATTGCGTCAAGAAACTCAGTGTCAATATCCGCTACTGTAGATGCTGGTTTGTCTATAGCTTCTAAAATATTATCTACTTGAGTATCAAGTGCGCTTTCTTCGGGCGCTACTTCAGTAGCTTTTGGTTTTTCTGGCCCTAAAATTGATGGCGTACCAACATCAAATTCGGTTTGCTGTCCTTGAATAAGTTTTTTTATGTCTTGCTTGGTAGGGTTTTGTATAACCCCCCGCACTTTTATTCTTGGTTTTGCTGATTTAGCGATGGGGCGAATACCCCTTCTTTCTTGTTCAGCACGAAGAGAAGTTAAATCTCTAACTAACGGGTTATATGTAGGTAGTACGGAGCCTGCGTCTCCAAGATTTTTAACTTGAGTTTCTACTGTTTCACTTATACTAACTAACTCTTCGTCGGATAATTCAGAAACGTTTGCAGTCTCATCTAAAGTTTCAAACTCTCGATTAGGCGCTGTGGGGTCTACAGTTGAAAATCTGCTATCGCCAACTAATACACTTTCCCCATTTACATTTGCTTGAACCGCTCCCGCAGAGTTTTGTTTTTCTACAACACCTTCAACTTCTTGCCCTTGTTCATCAAACAAAGTAATTTTTTGTTCTTTTGGTGTTATTCGAGGAGTTCCCGCAGGGACAGTTTCAACCTCTTCTTCAACATCAACTTGCTCTTGTGTTTGTTCATCTACTACTGGGTCTGTTAGGTTAGATGCTATTTCAAGACCAAAAGTTTTTAACTCTTCTTCAATTACACTTAGGTCTTTACCTTCTACATACGCATCATCTACAATTTTTTCTGCTTGTGCTTTTTGCTCTGCTGTTAAACTCCCTGGTGGAAATTGATTAGCAAAAACATCTATGGTTTCTTGTCGTGCCCTGGCTGAGGTTATTTCTCCCCTCGAAAGAGCTAAATCAATAGGGGCAGTAGAAAATTCAAATAAACCTTCAGCAACTAATTCACCAAGTGAAACCTCTTCACCGACTGCCTCTGCGCCTGCTATGGCACCTTTTACACCGCCCGTAGCTTGTATGGCACCTTGTCCAACAACATCAGTAAGCACACTTTTAATCGGGGAAGTTCTAGCCACACTAGGGGCAATAACACCAAGACGCAAAGGAATTAAAGCACCAGCTATTGCGTTCGGGCCTAACTCTGCGGTAGTTTTTTTGATCGCATAAGCTTTAGCTTCTTCGTCGTTACCATTAAATTTTTGTAATCCCGCTTCATAGTTAGCTCCTAATGATTGAAACATAACCATAGTGCTGTTAAAAGACGCACCAAACGAAGCTTCTTTTAATAACCTAGAAATTTTTGGTATTTTTCGTGCTGCTCCAATAGATTTTAATAACGCCCCAGTACCCATTTTTGCTACTTTTCCAGGGCCGATAGCAGTTAACATAGCTGGAACTTGAGAAGCTAAAAAATTAACACCTGCCATAGGGTTGGAAACTAAATAATCGAGCATTGCATAAGTAGCTCGAGTAGCTCTAGTAAATTTATTTGATCCTTTTTCACCTGCTTTGGTACTGAAATTAATCATTTCTTCAATCCGACGATCCCCGCCGAATTCTTCATAATCATCTATTAATTTTTGCGTAGTTCCTTGTTCTATTAGCCCAGCTTGTTCAAATGCTAGTGATGCGCTATTACTTACGCCTCTAAACGCATCTGCAAGTGTGTATTGAAGTCTTTTTGCTTCTTGCATTCCTTCAATTTCTTCACCACGTTCATACGCTTCATCAAGTTCTTCTTTAAACGCTTTTCTGTTTGCTCTTTGCGCCCTTCTTAACTTTTTATTATCTGAGAATACATCAGGTGTGTAGGGAAATATACGAGCATCAGCATCGGGTACTGCGGGTGATGGAGTTCCTGTAACAAGAGGCGCTCTTGGTTGTACATCACCAACTAAACCACTCATAAAATCAAATGTGTTTGATTCTGGTGTTTCTCCAACTGGAACTTCTGGTTCTTCTTGTATAGCAGGCTCTGAGCTTATGTAAGACCCAGAAAACTCAGAAAATAAATCTGTTTTCTCTTCGTCTTCTTCACGTTTTATAGTTTCTGGAGGTGTGTAAGAGCCAGAAAAATTACTAAATAAATTTGTATTCTCAGCCATTATTTCCCTTACACTAATTAGTTTGGTAGCTCGTCCATCGCTGATTGCCACGCTTCAAGCGCTGAAAGTACTTCAGATTCTTCAATGCCAAACTTTTCTGCAAATTCTTTTACTGCACTAGGTTCATTTTTATTTTGGTCTAATGTTCCCCATGCCTCATTAGTTATGCCTCTAAACTTACCCTGCTCAAACCCTTCTTTTACATCAGGCTTTATTGCTTCTGCTATTCCTTCTTTTCCCTTTTTTCTAGCACCGTTATCACCAGGTTTACCACCAGGTTTACCACCAGGTTTACCACCACCGTTATCACTAGGTGGTGGAGTTATGCCCATCAATTCTTGGTTTTTTCGCTCCATTCGATCAAAATATTCCATCAACTCTGGGCCACGTATCCTCATTTGCTCAAGAACAAATGCTGCTTGATCTTGGGGCTTATCCGCAAGATTATTATATTTATCCATAATAGCGTCACCCATTTGCCCCTTTGTTATTGCGTTTAATGTTGCCTCTCTGTGGGCAACTTTACGTTCTAATGAATCTGCATACGTAGGTTGAAAGTCTTCATAGGTTACTCCACCTGTTTTACCTTTTAATATTTGAATAGCCTTTGTTCTCTGTTGTGATTCGGTTAACTCAGGATTTTCTTTTTCAACTTGTTCTAAAGTTGTCTTAAATTGTCTTTCCGCAAAACTTTCTTTCGCGTTCGCAGAAGCATAAATGTTTGCAATTTCGATATCTTTGTTTTTACTTCTCTCCTTTAATGCAAACTCTTCACGTTTTAACTCTTTTTCGGCTTTTAACTTGTCTTCACCTTGCAAGTAGTCTAAAGAATCTTTAAGGATGTCAATTCTTTCTGCACGGGCACTTGCATCAACAAGTGCTCTTTCTTTTCTTGCGTCTTCAACGGTATCTCTACTTCGAGAAATAGCGTCTTTAAATGTTGGCGCAGTGCCTGCACCCGCTTCACCTGCGGCTTGTAAGAAGTATGGAGAATCACTAGCTGCCATACGGAAACCAAACTCAGCTAACGCAGTTAATGTATCTTCTCGTTTTTCTTTATCCGCACGAGCTTGAACTGCTTCTGCGGACATCTCTGAATCTTTATCTACACCTGTTAACATCTTTTGTAAATCAGCATAAGTTTGTTCGCTTCTAGAAGGCTCAGGTGCTCCAGGATAACTTTGAGGGTCTAGTAATGTGCCAGGCTCTGATTGTAGCTCTGGGGCTTGTAATCCAATGTTTCCTTCTGATTGTAATCCAAGGTTTTGCTCACCCGGAACAGGTGCGAAGTCAATTACACTTTGAAGACCACCAGGAACTTCTCCATTTTCGTCAGGAACAAATTCATCTTGACCAAGCAATGTTATTTCTCTGCCGGGGGAAACAGCTGATTGTCTTTCGGCCTCACGTTCAGCTATTTCTTCTTCCAAGTTTCTAATTCTACTTCGCGCTCCATATTCTACCTCACCTATAGCGGGTTCAAGACCAAAAGCCTCAAACTGGTCGTTAGACAAAGTACCTTCAGCAACTCTTTCCCTTGCTCTTTCTTTTAAACCAAGAAGATCTCTATTTCTTTCCCCAAATTCAATTAATGATGAATCGTAGGGAAGGTCAGAAAACATCGCCGGGTCACCCGTTTCTTTGCTCATCGTAATCCGTTTAAGTCTTTCTGCTAATCCTCTTCGATTCTCTGTTTCTGTATCTCTTAGTTGATTTTTTAAATATTCAATTTCAGAGTCAAATACAGTAGGAGAACCAAAGCGTGGATTACCACTAACTCGATCACCTTCGGCATAATTAATTTCACCCCCACTCGCCATAGAAGGCATTTGTGTCTGTTGCATAGCAGCTAGACCCTGTGGTGGCATACCTTGTGGTGGCATACTTTGTGGTGGCATACCTTGTGGCATTTGTGGTTGTTGCATAGCCGCTAACCCTTGAGTAGGCATACTAGGTGCTGGCTGTGGGCTAAATACTTCTTCGGCTACTGTTTGTGTAGGTGCTTGTTCCGCAGGTGCGGCGTTTCTCATACGATCAATAAACATACCCGCAAGTAAAGCAGCTGTTGGGTTAACAATACCCATTTGAACTGCTTGTGCTATTTTTTGTTTATTGCCACCATATTCTTTAGCAATAGATTCAGGAGCTTGTAAGTTGTAAGGTTTAGTTTCCATTACTTAAATACCCCCTAATAATTTAGCCATACTTAACCCACCAATACCTAACCCAGCAACTTGAGAAGCCATTGATGGAGGCTGTGCGTATGTTGTAGCTGTTGAACCAAGTCCTACTGGAATACCCCGCATCAAGTTACTAAAGTACCCTAACTGCTCCATTGGGTAGTCACGTTGCTGTAAGAAGTCAGCGTAAGACTGATCGAGTAACTGTTGATTAAGTCCACGTTGTTCTTGCCCTGCTGCCGCTTGTGCTTGTATTCTTTGTAACTGACTTTTTTGCGCTGCACCACCAAGATCACCAAGAGTTGCACCAGCTTGTGTAGCTTGTTGTGCGCCTTGTAGACCCACTTGCTGGCCTTGAAGACCAGTACTTAAACCTCGTAGTCCTAACTCCGCACCAAACTGTTGAGCTTGCTGTGCTTGTTTAAATGCGTCTTGTTGTCCTCTAGCCTGTATAGCACCGAGTTCTTGCTGTAAGTTACGTTCTCTTTCTGTTTGCGCTAATAGTTGTCTTGCACCTCCATAAGTACCTTGTCTGGCAGCATTTAAATTACCCGCCAAATTAGTTTTTTGTGCGTCTCGTAAGGCTTCCTGTTTTTGCACATCTACTACATTCTGCATGTACGGAGACATAAACGCTTGTTGCGCCGCAGGTGAAGTAGCTAAGTTCTGATAATTTTGTCCTGCCCCCGCAGCTATCGCACCTAGTCCGGCTCCTGTTTGCCCAAAACCAAGAGACTGTTGCCCTCCGGTATTAACCATTTCACCCGCTTGAGCAAACTCTGGTCTTGTTTGCATACCAAGAGCTTCTTGTTGAGATCCAATTTGACCTTGAGTAAACCCAGCAACTCGTGGATCTTCGTAAGCCTGATAAGGTCTATTAGACTCAGCCTGAGCACGCTGCATAATATCCGTAAGATACGGCTTAGCATATTCAGGTAAATTACTCTGATGTATTTCTTGGCTTTTTGGTGCTGGTGGCGCTGATGGACTACCTTTACCCATTTATATCTCCTAAACCTGTATTAGCAACAGGTAATTCGTATGTATTCCACAACGGTTTGTGCCCGTCAGTTTTAAAAATCTTAGCCCATCCTGGTCTCCCAGTGGACTCAATACCACTACATTCGTTATCAAAAGCCCATTTTTGCAACAAATCCAACATCTGAGCTTTCCAACTTTCTAACTCTACACCCCCCGTAAACACCATATCTAAGTACTTTTTACGTGGGTATTGCGCCATCATAGTAACAACGGCACCTTTAATTCCTTTTTCATCAAACGCAATCCAAAGCGTGTGATCGTAATCTGTAATGCAATCTAGTATATCGTCAACTTCATACCGCCCATAGGTATAATCAGCGGCTTTCTTTAAGTGCGGTTTTACCGCATCCCATATGTCCGTTACATGCTTTGTAGGAACCATTGAGACTTTCATCATGCTGTCTGAGGCATTAACCTTTTTAAATATTGATCTGCACCAGAAGGTTTACCCCTCATAGCTTTTTTTCTACGCGCGTGTACTTTTTCCATAAGCGCGTGAAGTTTTCTGGCCCCCGCGTCAGAAGATCCATTACCAAGTTCAGAAACCGTTCTAGCATCAATAACAAATTCACCATCTGCTAATCGAGCAGGCTGACCACCCTCTATAACAGCAGGTATACTATCACTTGTTCCGTCTCCGTTCCCTTCTAAATATCTCCCACCCTTCGCCATTCGCATCAAACCACCTTGCGCAGCAGTACGTACGTTAGGAAATGGATTTACATCGTCAAAGTATTGAAACTCTCTACCCTCTCCACCTAATATAGCATCTCGACCTCTAAACCTAGCAATTCTTTCTGCGGGTAAATATGGCCCTGCGTAATCAGATTTTTCCTCAGCGATAGGTGTATATTCTGGTTGATCAAAAGCTCCCGCTGCGTTTGCAAGTCCTAATGCACCACCCGCAGTGGCTACGTTTGCTCCTGTTTTTCCAAGTTGCTCAACCATATTAGCGCGTAAACTTGTCAAACCTCCCGGTTGAACTAAACCTTTAGCTCCAGTTGCCATAGCTGAATAAGCATTTACTGGTGCGGCTGAACCTATAATGGAAGGTGCAACTTGTTCTACTCCAGCGTTAACAGCGTTAGTCGCTACGTTACCAAAAGCCCCTTTTGCTGTATCGAGTCCTGCAGCCACTGGCGAAGGCATTACAGTAGTTGTCCCCATCGCACCAAGAGATTTACCTAACCCTGCGCCTCCATAAGCACCTAAACCAGCCATGAGTCCTTGACCTAGATCTTTAGTTCTAAGTGCTTGTATGCCACCTACTGCTAATGCCGCACCCATTGGCCCCATAATTGGAGATAAAGCAACACCAGCAATCGTAGGCAAAAGAGATTTAAGGAAGTTAGCCTCTGGTAACCCTGTTTCTGGGTTAATTGTAAGCGATCCACCATGAGCCATAGCTAATTTCTGTAAGCCCCCAATTTCTCCTGGGGTCATGTGGACTAGTGTGGTATCACCGTTACGGCCTCTTGATGCTAAGTTTTGTGCTACTGCTGAAGTATTCATAACCTTATTATCCCTAAAAATTAACTGTTTGCCTAGCTTAGGCAACAAATCCTTCTGTGTTCGATATAAAATTAATAGTTAACGCTGTAGAGGGTACTGCTGG